>ENA-OUOY01000101-OUOY01000101.1-human-gut-metagenome-genome-assembly--contig:-NODE-101-length-68032-cov-11.847139_pt1 | contig 68032 bp, 56 predicted proteins | sample MGYA00237937_ERZ548767 | MGnify/ENA primary metagenome ERZ548767 (study PRJEB26490, sample SAMN05356887) | human gut metagenome | biome: terrestrial biome; feature: human-associated habitat; material... | reverse complement strand
ACAAGAATACCGAGAAAGGAGCTGCAGAAATGTGTGAAGAATTAGAGCGCTATATTGATGAAATTACTGAAGAAATGCAGACAAAGGTTGTGCAGCTACAGGCTTCGAATTCTGAGAAAGACAGAGCTCTCTTCGAGAAGAACAAAGCCATCACTGAAAAGGACAAGGAGATTGCGCGTCTTAATGAACTTGTCGCCTCCTTATCAAAGGGTGACAGCAGGCCCGCAAATTCCTGAACCTGCTGTCACGTAATATTTTCGTATTTTATTGATGAAAAACGACCTTCGCAAGCCCTTCTTTACCGCAGGCAAAGGGGGCTTTTGATAATTTGGAGGGATTGGATGCGACTGCATCGAGTGCATGCTGCAGCTCGTCTTCCGGGATCAGGATCTTCCCGCACACGGTTTCGAAGAAGTCCTGAAAGTCGGAAAGATTGCGGAAGCCGGCAAGCGACAGCATTTCATTCCGTTCGTTTTCCGGGATCCGGGCAAGGTACCCGGACTCAAAATACCCGACGGCTACTCCATGCGGCAGATGAAGATCGTATGTAAGCGGATAGGACAGTGCATGCGGAAGGGAGGTTCCTGTCTGAGCAATGGCCATGCCGGCAAAGGCAGAGGCCCGCATGAGGTTCTCTCTGCTCTCCGGGGAGAGAGGTTTTTGTTCCAGTTCCAGGAGATCCCGGCGCGCGAGGGCCCAGGTAGTAAGTCCTGCTTCTGCACACATCCTGCTGTATTTTGTTGCCGCCGAATTAAACCAGCTCTCCATGAGGTGCCCGAGCGCATCCACAGCGGTGTTTCGAATCACCGAAATCGGAGCGGAAGCAAGATATTTTCCATCGATCAGAGCGGCATCTGCAAAGATTTTGTGAGGAAGGGAGCTTTTCGTCTTCTTCGCGTGAATCGTAAGCACACTGGCACCCGTTACCTCTGAGCCGGTCCCGCAGGTCGTCGGAATAAGGATCAGCGGAAGGCGGCCGGTCTCCTGCCCCTCATACAGATAATCCGCATCCTCTTCCTTGTAATACATCATCATCGCAATGGCCTTGGCTGCATCCATCGGGGAGCCGCCGCCAATTCCGATAACAAAATCGACCTTTTCCTTCAAACCGAATGCCCTGGCCTTCATGACGGTCTCTATGGACGGATTCTCTTCCACAGCATCAAAAAGAGCATGCGATATTCCGGCCTCCTCCAACACCTCGAGGACATCGGAAAGAGCTCCGTTTTCCCTTGCAGAGTGCCGTCCCGTGACAAGGAGCGCCTTGCTTCCTGCTGCCGTAAACACCTCAGTGTGACATTTTACGCACTCTTCCTCTTCATAAACCTTTACCGGCATGTAGAACTGCATATCTTGTCTCCTTCCTCCTTGAAATGCATGATCATCTCGGCGGTCAGGCTCAGATTCCGCTCCTCCTCACCGATCTCATCCCGTGAGACCCACACTGCCTTTGCAAGCTCCCCATCATCCATATGAATGGGTTCGTCTTCATCCGCGGTGCAGTAGTAGCCAAAGAGCAGGTTGGAATCAAAGCCCCAGGGCTGGCTCTTGTAATAACGGATGTTGCGGACATGGAGTCCAACCTCCTCCAGGACCTCCCTGCGCACGGTATCCTCCGCCGTCTCTCCGATCTCGCAAAACCCCGCAACCAGAGCGTGCCCTTTGTATTCACGTCCTGCATAGCGCGTCATCACAATTTTATCCCCGGAAGAATTCAGAATGCCGACAATCACCGCCGGTGCGATCTTCGGATAAACCACATTCCCACAGGACGGACAGATCATCGCGCGCTCCTTGTGCGAATATTCAAGGTGCTCGCCGCAGCGTCCGCAGAAGCTGTTGTCACGGTACCAGACGTATAGATGATACGCCGTCTCTCCCGCATAACACTCTTCCTTTGGCTTTGTCCGTCGTAAAACACGAAGCGTTTCCACGGTATATTCGACATCCTCTGCGTGTCCTGATGCACAGCTGCCGGGATCGCAGGACTTCGCTTTCAGTCCTGCAAGAACACTTCGTGCATCCGCATCCTCTTCAAAAGAGGCAAACAGCCAGAACGGCCGATCATCAATGGAAAAAAGATAGCGGAAATGCTCTCTGGAGGCCCCTGCTGCCAGGAGCTCTCCTGCCTTCGGGAAAGAGATTCCTGCCTGCCCGTCCACATGGCAAAGGACATTTCTTCCCTCAAAAACAAAAGCGGTATCCTCATCCTTCATCTGCTCCGGCCCATAGTCCCGGAACTGGTTGTGCATGGTCTTTGGTGCAATATCCTGTATCATAGTTTTTCTTTCTCTGATTCCTGGTCTTTTTATCGAACCGGGATGCTGTCCGGCACCGACAAAAGCGTTCCCATCATGAGCAAAGGAGCTTCTCTACATCTTCCTTTTCGTATACGACGCCGGAGATTCCCTGTGTCTCGATCCGGTACAGGGCATTTGCGGCAAGGTGCTCCGCCGCCTGTTCGAGATCGCGGACGCCAGGCATGGAGGCAAAGCGGTCCACAACGGCATAGGCGCCTTCTTCGGTAACCACGCACTCCTCCGGCCGCATTCCCATGCGCTTTAATACCTTCGGGAGCGAGAACTTTGAAAAGATCGTCTTTTTCTCATCTCTTGTATAGTCCGGAATGTCGATCACGGCAAAACGGGTCATCAGGGGCTCGCTGATCCTGCTCTTGTCGTTGGCTGTCGCAATCGGATACACGCCGCCTGTCGGGATGGTGCACTCCATGTAGTTGTCCGTGTATCCAAGATTGTCCAGAAGCGTCAGCAGCGCATCCGCAGGATTTCCTCCGGAGGTTCTGGAATCTGCTTTGTCCAGCTCGTTGATGATAAAGACCATGTTGGACTCCCCGGCTACGTAGAAGGATTCCATAATGCTTCCGGGCTTTGCATTCGCATAGACGCGGGACGTTCCGGTCAGCTGATCCGAATCATGAATGGAGCTCATGTCCAGCGAGGTCCACGGAAGCTTCAAAATTCTTGCGACGGCATAGGCAACCTGTGATTTTCCGGTACCAGCGGGGCCGACAAGAAGAAGTCCATAGGCAGGAAGCGTATGCGTGCGGTTGATCTGGATGATGGTCTCAATGATTCGCTGTTTTACCTTTTCCATACCGTAGAGCTCTTCATCCAGAATTCTTCTTGCTTCCACGGGATCGATGGAGCCAAAGGTCGTATCCTTCCACTGAATGTTCAGCATAATGGAGAGCGCTCTTTGTGCATGCCTTCTCTCATCCGGTCCGATTTCCGTGGAGCGGGCAACCACCAGATTTCTTCTCGCCCATTTGAGAATGTGCGGAGGGAGCGATCTTCCCGCCACATTCAGAAAATCGGTGATGCTCTGAAGGCTGGTCAGCTTCATCTCATCGCCTTCGATGTCATCTGCGTCCTCGTCCGGTGCATCCGCAGGTGCTTTGGCCGCGAGAAGACGCGCAATCGCATACTGAAGAAACCCGTCCTCTGCGGAAAGCTTCGTCTCTCCGCCGGAATCCACCTCTCGAATCTTGTAGACGCAAAAGCCTCGCTCGGTATTGTGCCCGGAAAGCCGCACGTTGATGCGGTTGTCTCCCAGCCAGCGAACAAGATCCTCGAACCGTTCATCGATTTCACGGATATCGGTCTCTGCAGGCGTTCCTGCATCCATAAAATGGAACGAGGTCCGTTTCTCCGGAAGCTCAAAGCTTCCGCTGATATGATGCAGAAGCTTGCCCTCCGCATTTTCCAGAACAAGGATCGGATGCCCGGCATCTGCGGTCTCAGAATCCTGCCGAAAGGTTGTATAGGTGCAAATTTCCTCCTGCACAGCGGTTGTTTTCTTCTGCCCGTCGTCTGCACTGCTGCTGAAATCAAATACCTTATTCGCCATGTTCTCAGTCCTCCCTGATATTCTCTCATCCTCTCTGCATTTTTCGGGGCCTTATTTATGATTATGGTTAAAACACCTGCTCCTGAATGCAATGGTGTTTTGTTTCTGAAATGAAACTGCGGTCTTGTGTTTTGTTTCTGAAATAAAACCGCAGTATTGTGTTCTGTTTCGGAAATGAAGCCACAGTATTGTGTTCTGTTTCGAAAACCTGCGGTCCGGGCAGTTGCGGATGCCCTCCACCGCTGAGAATCATCCCTGCGTAGAAATTTCTTTGAATCAGGATGCATTCCGCCTTCAAAATGCATCCCTATTCGAAAAAATTCGTTGTCAGGGATTATTTTCCCGAGGCGAATGCATCCCTATTCAGAAAAATTCGTTGCCAGGGATTATTTTCCCGAGACGAATGCATCCCTGTTCGGAAAAATTCGTCACCAGAGATTATTTTCCCGAGGCGAATGCATCCCTATCCGGAAGAATTCGTCGCCAGGGATTATTTTCCCGAGGCGAATGCATCCCTATTCGAAAGAATTCGTCGCCAGGGATTATTTTCCCGAGGTGAAAGCATCCCTATTCGGAAAAATTCGTTGTCAGGGATTATTTCCCCGAGACGAATGCATCCTTATTCGGAAAAATTCGTTGCCAAGGATTATTTTCCCGAGGCGAATGCATCCCTATTCGGAAAATTTCGCCGCCAAGGATTATTGTTTCATGGAAAATGCATCCCTGACGAGCTATTTCGTTGAATCAGGATGCATTCCGCCTTCAAAATGCATCCCTGACCGGGTATTTCATCAAATCAGGATGCATTCCTCTGGGAAGCAAATAGTCCTCCAAAACAAACATCCCTTCAGAGAACAGATTCTTCCCCAAAATCACAGTTTTCCTTCCTCAGAATCACTTCTCTGCCTTCACAAGGAGTTGGCAAATCGTCCCGGAAGGCTTCGTCCCGGAACTCTTCCCACCTCGGCTGTACCTGCGATAGAGCGCGGACAGTCCCATCACGAGCAGGCCATTTGCAAAGGCGGCCGCGAGATAGACGATCATCCGGATTTTCCCGGAATACAACTCTTCCGGAAAGAGCTCATTCACGTGCTGGGCGAAATACAGGTGCCCCAGGTACAGCGAGAGGCTGTATTTTCCGAGGAAGGCAGAGAGCAGGTGGAGCCGCTGACTGTTCCCCAGAACTGACTCCAGGCCAAAACCTGCGAAGGAAATCAACACCAAAAGCATCAGAAGAAACATATAGAAGTAATCATACTCCGAAGGCTCCTGCTCCGCCATATACCGGATCGCAAGAATCAGGCACAGCAGCTGGACTCCGATCGCAAGGGCATTGCCCGTTTTCGTAAGCCCCGAAGGAGAAAAGCGCTTTAACCTGCGGACAGCCATACAGATCACAATGCCTGTGCACAGCCCGGCGATCGCGCGGACAAGACCCTTGTAGCAAAGCCCCAGCCAGACAATTGGGTCCCTGGGATGCCCTTCTGCCTGGCACAGGTATCCATAGAGGAACAGTGCGAGCAGCGGACACACAAGATGTGTCATCAGATCCCGCTTCGTTCGAAGAAGAGGATACAGGATCGCCATACCAAGGAGCATCGCCGACAGATACCACATGGCTCCGTCGATTCCGTGCGTGAAAAGGCCGCTCATTTTCACCAGCGTAAGTTCCCAGAAATCATTTCCGAAGGCCTTCAGGTAATCGAGTACGCCGTACTGCCTTACCACTCCGATCAGGACAAAGCCGATCCACCAGGCAATCAGAAATTCCGGAAGGAAGCTCCTGATTTTATGCAGGATGAAGTGAAGCGTCTCCGAGCCGATTCCGGTCGCCTCCGCACCGATTCCGGTCGCCTCCCCGTCGATTCCGGTCGTCTTCCCGCAGATTCCGGTTGTCTCCCCGCAGATTCCGGTTGTCTCCCCGCCGATTCCGGTCGTCCCGACACCAACGCCTTTCGTCTCCAAGCCGGCAGCTTCCGTCCTCCCTGCCATATCCACACCGCCAGGGAGCAGGTATCCGGCACCGTTTTTCCTCCCTGCCTTGTCTGCGCCGACAAGGAGCAGGTATCCGGAGACGAAAAAGAAAAACTCGACGGCCAGTGAGCCGCCGAGAAAATAGCAGTTGTCATCTCCAAGTACATACCGGGAATGATGCAGCACCACAATCACCGAGAAGAGAAAGCGAAGAAAATCAATCGTGACATTGTGATGTTTTCTCATGATTTTCCAGTCCATTCCATGACCTGATCCGCAATCCTTACGGATGCGTCTCCGTCATCCATACAGCCCTTGTCAGAAAGGAATTCTGTGACGCGTTTCCGGAACAGCTCCTCGTCAAAGGAAAGGATCGACTCCTCCAGCTCATCGGAATCCGTGGAAACCGGGAACGGGGTATCCTCCAGACGGAAGTAGAAGCCGCGCTCGTTGTCATACTTGCTGCGGTCCATGGCAAAAAGGAAGCCGGGCTTGCGGAGCAGCACGTAATCATAAATCCAGGACGAATAGTCCGTAATGCCGACATCCGTGAACGCAAGGAGCGACTGCATGTCGGGATATTTTGTGACATCGATGACGTCGCAGGACTTCACCGTGTTCTTCTTGGCCTCGCCGCCCTTATCGTTGTCATGATAACGAAGGAGCAGCTTCCACTCCCCGCCGAAGCGCTTTCTCAGTGCATTCAGCGTCTGCTCTGCGTTCAGATCATACACGGCAAAATTGTGGTCGTCCCGGAAGGTCGGCGCATAGAGCGCGAATTTTGTGTCCTCCGAAAGTCCGTTGTCCTTGCAGAAGCGCTGCTTCAGATAGCTGCGCACCTGCTCCGACTGCGGGAAGAAAATATCGTTTCGCGCATGTCCGTATTTCAGAATTGGCGTCTCCTTCCAGAAGGTCTCGCGGAACACGCCATCCTCGAAGGAGGAGTTGGAAATAATCTGCGTCGTGAGTTTTCCGGTTCTTGCCGCCGCGATCGGCCAGGTCACATTGGTGTTGTAATGGGCAGGGTCAAAGCGCTTGATGCCAAGGGAGCCATGCCAGGTCTCCACCACCACCTGATCCTCGCGAACGGGGAAGGGGTAAAACTTATCGCCAAGAAGTGAATTGGTGAACAGCACCTTCGACGCCGCTGCCGCCTCGAAGTACTCGTAGGTGTTGGTCTTGATGAAATGCACATGCTCTTCCAGAAAGGCCTCGACCTTACGGATCTCGCCTGCTGCCAGAAGCTCTTCCCTCGAAGGTGCCTTGATAGCAGCTTCCTGCTCCGAAGGAGCCTTGACAGCAGCCTCCTGCTCCGAACGAGCCTTGGCGCTGTCTTTCCCGCCGTTTTCCGAAAGCCACTCCTCCAGCTTCTTCCCGAAGACCCGGTGCCCGCCTGCAAGGCGAAGAACATTTTCATTGACCTCGTAGTTCTTCGAAACGATTTCCGCTGCATCGATCCGCGTGGTCAGGGGATTCGTAACGCTCCACCAGATCTCCACGGGTGCCTGTCTGCGGATCAGCTCATCACTGATGTATTTCAGATTGCAGCCGACCGAATGGGAGAACGGGAAGAACATGACCTGATTTTCCTTTGTCTTCGTATGTCTCCACAGAATGCATCGGCAGCCATAGCCGATTTTGCGGTCCAGAAATGTAAAGAACTGTTTGAAGCAGTTGCCGATTCTTTTGAAAAATTTGCCCTCCACCATCACGGGTAACAGGCGTCTGAATTTCTTGCCAAGCACGTGTCCTACTGCACTCATGTAAAATAAAACATCCTCCCTGTAAATCTCTCACTTCCAACGCCGGGCGCCCCGGGGCGAAACGTCTCAAAGCCCGAAAGCATTGGAATTCTCTCTTGCCGTCACGATTGCCTTGAAAATGTAATAGTCAATCGGTGTCGTGATCTTGATGTTCTCGGTTCTGCCTTCGACAGCATACAGCTTGTAGCCGTAATGACGCATCAGGCTGGCTGAGTCAATAAAGTCTTCTCTTCCTTCTTTTCTCGCCTTTTCGTGGGCATCCAGCAGGTCCTGAATGAAGAAGCACTGCGGTGCCTTCGCGACCTGACAGGCTGCGCGGTCCAGAATGTTGCCGATCTCACCGTTCTTCGACTCCGTGATGATCGTCTCCGTCGCCGGCGTCACCGTGATGGCGGAGCCATGCTCGCGGACGCAGTGGACTGCATTCGTGATGGTGTCCGAATCCACCAGCGGGCGCACGCCGTCATGGACAAGCACCACGGAATTTCCGGGGAACAGCTCATCAATTTTGCAGAGGCCGTGATAAATCGACTCCTGTCCGGTCTCGCCGCCGGGCACGATGGCCTGCACCTTGGTGATGTGGAACTTGTTGCACAGCTTCCACATCTTCGGAATGTACTCCCGCAGGCACGAGATCACGATTCCGTCGATCTCGTCATTGTTCTCGAACTTCTCGATCGTGTAGATGATGATCGGCTTGCCGTAGAGCTCCAGAAACTGCTTGGGAACGCCCTTGGTGTTCATGCGCTTTCCGGTTCCGCCGGCAAAAATCAATGCGACATTCATGTCTCTTATTTTCATCTCTCTGCTCTCGTCCCTTTTTGCTCTTGTCCCTTTTTACTCTCGACCCTTTTATTCTCTTTTCATTTATTTCCGTCCCTTCATCTCATCCTGCAGACAGAAGGGGGCAAAGAAAATGTGCTTCTCCCGTTTGTTCTCCGGCGGAATCTCCCTGTAATTTCCGTAGAGCCGTGTAAGATAGGCATCATAGTCCGAAGGCACCGGATACTGCCGGTCTTCATATGCCATAGGGACTCCCGGCAGGATCTGCTTCCTCTCATACAGCTCCCGGAAGAAATGGCCGCGCCCGGAGGGCATCGTCACATAGCCGGAATTCGAATCGGTGCAGCGTTTGTACACGCGGTCGCACCGTTTTGTCCAGCCGTCCGGAGAGTGCCAGAAAAAAAGACAGCCCAGTGCGATTTTGACCCGGAAAATCTTCAGGTAATGCTTCCTCTCTCCGGGATTCTCAATGGAAGAGGCAAGTCGAAGGATCTCTTTCCGGTCTCTTTTGAACTTCGAGCAGGACTGCGCAAAGCCTGCTGCCATGCAGGACAGGCCGTGGAGCCTCCGAAGGAGCTTGTTGTCATACGTATTCTCGATCGGGAAAATATCCAGAAATGCGCCGCATTCTTCGTTCTGAAAATCCTCCCGGGTGCGGACAGAGGTTCCCTTCAGAAGGATGCGGGAAAGCGTAAGTCCGTATCCCTTTGTCGTCTGCGGCGAATGCACCCAGTACCGGTCGCCGTATTCCTTTTCAAAGAGGACGAGAAACTTCTCCAGATCCGCCCGCGGCATGTTGACATCCACGTCATCATCCCAGGGAATAAAGCCGTGGTGGCGGACTGCCCCGAGACAGGAGCCGCCGCCCAGGACGTAGGTCAGACCGTTTCGTCTGCAGCACTTGTCCAGATCAGAGAGCATGCCGTTTAACGTCCTCTGCAGGTCCTTGAGCTGCTCATCCGTCAGCGTCAGCGCTTCCTCCGAACGGATGTGTTTAAATGCATCGACCGTCGATAAGCCCATCACTGAACCTCGTATTTTTCATGAAGAAATTTCGCGCGGAGGAACTGCTTGCCCTTCTTCCACCAGTTGACGCGCTCGACATAAAGATAGGGAAGCACCTTGATGTCTGATTTCTGAAGCCGTCCGCTCTCCACCTGATAGCAGAGCCAGACATTCAGAATCAGCTCGCCGACCCGTCCGCAGTAGCGCCCCTGAAAATAGGAATAGTTCCGGATGTCCACCTGATTCTCCAGGGTAAACAGGACGTCGAAAAGCCATGTGCAGTATTCATCCAAAAGCTCCCGCTCCATGATCATCATATTGAACATGTGCCCGGAGCGCTCCGCCATGACCTTGTCAAAGGCAGGGATATATTCCGGATATTTTGCCTCCAGAATGGCTCTCGTCTTATCCAGGTGCTCGATATAATGCGAGTGCTCGTAATGAGAATACAGGGACTCAATCACGTAAAAGCGCTTTGCAGGAACGAACACCTTGTACTTTCCGAGCATCGGCTCCAGCTCGCGGTAGGTAAGTACCTTGTCAAAAATATCCCCGCGGATTCCGGAGCGGTGCGTCTTCCCGTTTCCGCGGAAATGCCGCCGGTAATGCACCAGTCCGATGTAATCGGTGTGCAGGTGCTTCCACGCCCAGTAGAGACCCGTCAGCTCGCAGAAATAAGGGTTTCGCGAGGAGATATTGGCGCCGATGTTATCCTTCACATAGCCAAGATCCGGCTCCTGCCCCTCTCCCGTCTTCTCGATGGCAGCTCCCACATGAATCGGAAGATACATGGGATCTGCCGGCATGCGGTATTTTTTATGTGTGGTGACAATGATTTTCACCGTTTTTTTTCTGTTCTGTTCTGGCGTCATAAATTCTGTCTGCGCATGTCCTCAGCGACGAAATCCTCCCCGGCCTTATTCTTCAGAAGCTCCTCGGAGGCGCTGCTGAGGCCGTTATTGATGCAGGCACCGGAAAGGTCACAGGTCGAGCAGGCATCCAGTTCTTCCTTTGTGATCTTACCGTCTCGGAAATCCCGGACTGCCGGAATTTCGTACATGGAATACTTCTTCTTTTTCCAGAAGCGCAGGAACTTGTGATGAATCACCCAGAGAGCCGGCTTCCAGATATATTTGTGCATGGCGGGCGATGCCGAGCCGATCATCCAGCACTGCCGGTCGCAGGCGCGGACCTTGGCGCGGACCTGCTCCGCCTGCTCCGAATTCCAGAGTTCCTCCCAGGACTGGGTGTTCAGATTGCCCATGACCTCCTTGGCCTTCGTCCCGTTGCAGGGCATAACATCCCCGTAGGGATCAATAAAGAAGGTGTCAAAGGACATATCGCAGGGAAGAAGGCGCTTCTGCCCGTAGATGTAATTGATCAGTCCGTGGTTAAAATACGCGCGGAACCACTTCTTCGGCTCGTTTGAATCCAACAGCCGGTTCACGAGGTCCTCAAAATGCTGCGCAACCATCGGTCGGTCATGAATGATGTTCTTCGCTTCCACAAAGTAGAACGAGTTGTGGAGGCTTGCCGTTGCAAATTCCATGCCAAGCTTGTTGGAAAGATCATACAGCGGAACAAGATCCGGCGCATTGCGGTCCTGCACCGTCATTCCGAAGCCGACGTCCTTTAAGCCCATCTCCTTCAGCCTGCAGAGCGTCTGGTAGCCTCTCTGGTAGCCGTTCTGAAGCCCGCGGATTTCATTGTTGGTATCCTCCAGGCCTTCAATGGAGATGCGGATTCCGACATTCGGAAATTCCCTGCACAGATCCAGAATCCGGTCTGTGAAGAATCCGTTCGTTGAAATGACGATCCGGTCGGAGAGCTTCGAGAGCTCCCGCACAATGTCCTTCAAATCTGAACGTATAAAAGGCTCCCCACCGGTGATATTCGTAAAATACATCGGCGGGAGCTTTTTGATGGTCTCAAGTGAGATTTCCTCTTCGGGAAGCGAAGGGGCTTTATATCGGTTGCACATCGTACACCTGGCATTACACCGATAGGTGACGATCACGGTTCCGTTTAATTTTTTCATATTCCTCTCTGCACAATTATGTCTGCGGCAGACCTGCGCCCGCTGCAGCATCCGTTTCTCCATCCGGGATTCCCGGATATCAACAGTTCACATCGAGCAGCGTTGCAATTCCGTGAATACGGATTTCATCGCTGCCGGCAGGAACAAAAAAGGTGTCCCCGCGGAAAAAGGGCATACGTGATCTATTACAAGATATCACGCCGCACCCATCTGTGCAAATCAGAACGTGAAAGGAAGTGTCATCTGTCTGAAAAGATGCCATTTTCCGAATTCTCTGTGTATTAAGAAGAAGGCGCCGCACCTCGAAATAACGGCACCTGCATAAAAACTCCGAGGCAAAGCCCGGGCGATAATTCAAAACGCGCATCGGCTGCCTTGGCTCCTCTGCCGCAGAGAGCCTTGCGACCTGAAGCGCCTTTTCCAGGTGAAGAGGCCGTTCTTTTCCGTCCTTCCCGATGCGGTGATAATCATACAGCCGGTAGGTCAGGTTCGAGCTCTCCTGCACCTCCGCGATGAGGCTCCCGCCGCCGATTGCATGTACGGTTCCGGCCGGAATGAAGAAAACATCGTCCTTTCTGATCGGCACCCGCTGCAGATGCTTCTCGAGAGTTCCGTTCTGCGCAGCCTCCCGCACTCTTTCCCGGTCCATATCATGAGAGAAGCCGTAGACAAGCTTCGCGCCGGGAGCCGCGTCGACGACGTACCACATCTCGCTCTTCCCGAGCTGTCCGTTTTCATGCTCCCTTGCGTATGCGTCGTCCGGATGCACCTGCACCGAGAGATCGGCGGCTGCGTCAATGAACTTGATGAGAACAGGCAGCTCGCCTTTTTTCACCGCCTCCGGCATGCTTTTGGCAGGATGCGTGCCGAACATCCACGGATTCTCCTGCAGCAGCTCATGGAGTGTTTTGCCCGGATCCTCTGCAAGGAGCGAGAGTCCGTCGGGGTGCGTCGAGCACTCCCAGGTTTCCGCAAGGGGCGTCAGCGGGATATCCTTGGAAAAATCATCCCGAAGCCGTCTTCCTCCCCACAGGTAATCCTGTCCTGCAGGGAGAAGCGGAATCGGTCCTCTTCGATTTTCGAATTCAGTTGTCCGCTTGATTTCTTCGGCTTCCGGGCCGGATGCTCCTGCAGCGAAATCAGATTTCCAGCTCGAATTTCTGCTTGTCATGCACACTGATCTCCTTGCCGATCTGAACCTCAATCAGCTTCAGCTCCGTGTCGGCGACGATGGTGTGGCGGCAGCCCGCCTGCATGGTGATCACATCGCCCTGTTTTACCTTCTGCTCCATGCCATCCACGATGGTACGGCCTTCGCCCGCGATGACGTTCCAGATCTCGTCGCGGTGCTCATGGCTGTGGTAATTCATCTGGTGTCCCTCCTTGAGGGTCACCAGAATGGTCATGCTCTCCTTCTCAACATCCAGCACCTGGAAGGAGCCCCAGGACTTCTCCGCAAACATCACCTGCTGGTCCATGGCATCCACATACGGCTTGATGTAGCTGGACTGCTCCTTGTCGGAGACCAGAATTCCCTCGGGGGACGCTGCGATGACAACGTTCTTAAGCCCCATTGCGAGGATCGGCACGTTCAGCTCGTTCACGACATCGACATTTTCACAGGTGTCGTTTAAGGTGCCCTGTCCGATGACCGGCTCTTCCATGGCCTCCGTCAGCGTATTCCAGGTTCCCATGTCCTTCCAGTCACCGGAAAACCGCATGACCTGAATGAGCGGCTCGTGCTCCGCCACAGCGTAGTCGAACGAGATCTTCTTCACCGTGTCGTATTTTGCAAACAGGTCATCGTAGTCGGTGAAGTCCATGAGCTCATGCGCTTTTTCCAGAACGTATCCGATCTTGTAAGCAAAAACACCTGCATTCCACAGCGCGCCTGCTTCGATGTACTGCTTCGCAGTCTCCACGTCCGGCTTCTCCTTAAAGGTCTTCACCGGGCTCACCTTGTCCTTGCTGATCGGAATGACGTAGCCGTACTTCTCCGAGGGATAGGTCGGCTCAATTCCCATCACGGTCAGATGGCAGGCGTCGCTTTCCGCCAGATCGGAGAGCTTCCGAAGTGCCTCAAAATAATCCTCGTTTACATAGGGGTCTACCGGGCAGACCACCACCGGCTCGTTCTCCGGCACCTTCTGCACATCGTGCAGGTACGCCGTCGCCAGTGCGATCGCCGGGAAGGTATCCCGTCTGCACGGCTCCAGAGATACGCCGATTCCGTCTCCCAGCTGATTCTTCAGCTGAGAAACCTGTGAGCGGCTCGTCGCGACGGTCACGGTTGCGTCCGGATCTACCTTGCGGATCTGACGGTACATTCTCTGTGCCATCGACTCATATTCCCCGTTTTCCGCAGGGAAAATCTTTATAAACTGCTTGGAGCGGATGTCATTGGAAAGGGGCCAGAGGCGCTTTCCCGATCCGCCGGATAATAGAATAATATGCATAGCTGGTCTCTCCTTCGTTCGTGCCGCCCGTCACACTTCTGGGCGCGCCTGCCGCGGCGTCTGCCGGGCCTGTCCTGAAGCGCCTGCCGCGGCAGAAAATCGTGCTGCCTGTTGTTGTCAGCGCTCTGCCCGCATCGGATTGTGCAGGAAGTCCTCGTAGGTCAGGCGGATTCCCTCATCCAGAGAGGTCTTTGCTTCCCAGCCCATCTCTTTACTCTTGGATACGTCCAGGAGCTTTCTGGGGGTCCCGTTCGGCTTGGAGGTATCCCAGCGGATTTCTCCGGTGTAGCCGATGATGGCTGCCACCTTCTCTGTCAGCTCCTTGATGGTCAGCTCCTTTCCTGTTCCTGCATTGACGGTTTCGTTTCCGGAATAGTTGTTCATCAGGAACACGCAGAGGTTTGCAAGATCATCCACATAGAGGAACTCGCGAAGCGGCGAGCCATCTCCCCAGCAGGTCACATAGGGAAGGTTCTGCTCCTTCGCCTCATGGAATCTGCGGATCAGCGCAGGGAGCACATGGCTGTGTGTCGGATGATAGTTGTCATTCGGGCCGTAGAGGTTTGTCGGCATTACGGAGATGTAGTCCGTTCCGTACTGACGGTTTAAGAACTCGCAGTACTTCAGGCCGGAAATCTTGGCAAGGGCATAGGCCTCATTGGTCTTTTCAAGCGGTCCCGACAGGAGACAGTCCTCTGTCATCGGCTGCGGTGCCATGCGGGGATAAATGCAGGAGCTTCCGAGGAATTCCAGCTTCCTGCAGCCGTTCTTCCACGCGCTGTGCACAACGTTCATCTCCAGAATCATGTTGTCATACATAAAGTCGGCCAGAGCTTCCTCGTTTGCCACAATGCCGCCCACCTTTGCTGCGGCAAGAAAAACATAATCCGGCTTTTCCGCGGCAAAAAACTCTTCCACTGCATCCTGTCTGGTCAGATCCAGCTCCTTGTGTGTGCGGGTGATGATATTCGTATATCCCTGGCGCTCCAGCTCTCTCTTAATTGCAGAGCCAACCATTCCGCGATGGCCTGCCACGTAAATTTTCGCATTTTTTTCCATCATAGCTTCTGTACTTCCTTTCCAGCCTGGAGATTATTTCTCCAGCTTCTTTCTGATTTCTTCCTGCTCGTGCTCTACCGCAACCTTCTGCATGTCGTGCTCTACCATAATGCGGACAAGCTCCTCGAAGGTTGTCTTGGTCGGATTCCAACCAAGGTGCGTCTTCGCCTTGGTGGGATCGCCCCAAAGGTTTACGACATCGGTCGGGCGGTAGAAGTCCGGAGAAACCTCAACAAGCACCCTTCCGGTTGCCTTGTCGATTCCCTTTTCGTTCATGCCCTCGCCCTGCCACTCGAGCTCAATGCCGGCATCGTGGAAGGCAAGCTGCGCAAACTCGCGGACCGAATGCTGCTCGCCGGTTGCGATGACGAAATCCTCCGGCTCCTTGTTCTGCAGAATCAGCCACATGCACTCGACATAGTCCTTTGCGTAGCCCCAGTCGCGGAGAGAGGACAGATTTCCAAGATAAAGCTTGTCCTGCAGTCCCTGTGCGATTCTGGCTGCTGCAAGGGTTATTTTTCTTGTAACAAAGGTCTCGCCGCGGCGCTCGGATTCGTGATTGAACAGAATTCCGGAGCAGGCGAACATGCCGTAGGCTTCCCGATATTCCTTAACAATCCAGTAGCCGTACTGCTTCGCGACGGCATACGGGCTGTAGGGATGGAACGGGGTTGTCTCGCGCTGCGGAACCTCCTCCACCTTGCCGAAAAGCTCCGAGGTGGATGCCTGATAAATGCGGCAGGTATCCTTCAGGCCGCACAGGCGGACCGCTTCCAGAACACGCAGAACTCCGATGGCATCCACGTCTGCCGTGAACTCCGGAACATCAAAGGAAACCTGAACGTGGGACTGTGCAGCGAGGTTGTAGATTTCATCCGGGCGAACCTTGCTGATAACCTGCATCATGCTCATCGAATCGCCGAGATCTCCGTAATGGAGATGGAAGTGCGGATTGTTCTCCAGATGTGCGATTCTCTCGCGATAATCCACGGAGGAACGACGAATGATTCCGTGTACTTCATATCCCTTTTCCAGAAGGAACTCCGAAAGGTAGGATCCGTCCTGTCCGGTAACGCCGGTGATCAGAGCTGTCTTTGCCATATTTTTTCTCCTCTGTCTTGCTGTTTGTCTGTCATGGTTTTGCTCCTGCCGCAAAGCCAAAGAAGCCCGAAGCGGTCCGGAGCGGTTACTTTTTCAATTATTACTGGTACAATCTTGACATTTCGTATTTCATGTCAACATATTAATCATAGCATATGATTTCAATGTTTCCATGCACGATGCTGTCCTGTTTTTCATTTGCAGTAGCACAAAGTTGATCATCGGCAGTGTGAGGAAGGCACGGTGTGTGTTCCCCGGAAACAGGCGCGGGAAAATCCAGGGAGGGGCTCTCAGGAATCAGGCGCGGGAAGGGTTCGAAAAACGTTCAGAAGGAGGCAGGCTATGGCTCAGACAGCAGAATTTCACGGTGATCTTGTCACCTCTCATCGAAACATTTACACACCATCCTCCTTTGCAAGGGAATGCCTTCTTCACCTGCAGGAGGCTGGTTCTCTTCGGGCCGCAAAGCCCCATACCAGCAAGAGAAGCGGCCTGTCCTCTTACCTTTTTTTCCTGGTTGTCTCCGGAAGCGGGAGTCTGTCCGTATCCGGGCATGACTATGTTCTGCGCAAGGGCGATTGTGTTTTCCTGGACTGTCTGAATTCCTATTCACATACGACCTCCCGGAACCTCTGGGAGCTGAAATGGGTGCATTTTAACGGAAGTCAGATGCCCGGCATTTACCGAAAGTTTCTGGAACGGAATTCCGGTCCTGTTTTTCATCCTGCCACCGAAGCTCTGGCCGGACAGTTTCTTACGCTTCTGGACAGCATTTACGACATTTCTCTCTCCGACTGCTATACAAGGGATATGAAGCTCAATGAGGCCCTCTCTTCTCTTCTGTCACGGACCATGGAGGAGGCCTGGAATCCCCAGGGAAAATTCTCCTCTGCCATTTGTTCGGACCGCGAGGGAGGCAGCGTGCCTTCCGAAAGCAGCATCGCCGACGTCCGGGATTACCTGGATCTGCACTACGCAGAGGACCTGTCCCTTGATTTTCTTGCGGAGCAGTTCCACTTCAACAAGTATTACCTCATGCGGCGGTTTCGCCAGCAGTACGGCACAACCATCGGAAATTACCTGATCCATGCCCGCATCGGAGCAGCCAAAAAGCTCCTGCGCTTCTCCGATATTTCTCTGGAGGAGGCAGGAGCCCGTGTCGGCATCCGAGATGCCAATTATTTCTCTCGTATTTTCAAAAAGGTGGAGGGGATCACCCCCAGCCAGTACCGGAAGTCGTGGTGAAACCGGCGGCATTCTTGGTAAGGCTGGCAACGTTCAGCTGGCACCATTTCTCGGCGGGATTGCTTGTCTGCGTGATTTCCGTCGGAGAAATGCATCCTGTTTCGAAGAAATTTCTGTGCAGGGATGATTTCCACTGGAGAAATTCATCCTGTTTCGACAGAATTGTTCAGCAGGGATGATTCCCAACAGAGAAATGCATCCTGATTCGACAGAATTGCTCAGCAGGGATGATTCCCAACGGAGAAATGCATCCTGATTCGACAGAATTGCTCGGCAGGGATGATTCCCGCCGGGCAAGCGCCCTGTTTAATGGAAGTAGCACGCATCCCCGAAGCTGAAGAAGCGGTATTTTTCCTTCACCGCTTCCCGATATGCGTTCAGAACATGATCTCTTCCTGCAAAGGCTGAGACCAGCATCACCAGTGTGGATTCCGGCAGATGAAAATTGGTGATCAGTCCGTCCATCACCTTAAACCGGTAGCCCGGATAAATGAAGATGGAGGTGTTATCTGCCCCTGCATGCACAATGCCGTTCTCATCTGCTGCAGACTCTACGGTGCGGCAGCTGGTGGTTCCAACACAGATGACGCGTTTTCCCCTGGCATGGGTCTCGTTGATGAGATCTGCAGCAGCTGGCGGTACGTTATACCACTCAGTGTGCATGTGATGCTTCGTCACATCATCCACCTTGACCGGGCGGAAGGTTCCAAGCCCTACATGAAGCGTGACATAGGCCAGATTGACTCCCTTGTCCTGAATCTTTTTCAGAAGCTCCTCGGTAAAATGGAGCCCTGCCGTCGGCGCTGCCGCGCTTCCGTCAAACTTCGCGTACACCGTCTGATACATGTTCGGATCTTCCAGCTTGTGTGTGATGTACGGAGGAAGCGGCATCTCACCGAGCCGGTCCAAAACCTCCTCAAAGATCCCGTCATAATAGAATTTCACCAGGCGATTCCCATCATCCAGAACATCCATGATCTCTGCAGTCAGCGCGCCGTCGCCAAAGGTCACTCTCGCTCCCGGGCGAAGCTTCTTGCCGGGACGCACCAATGTTTCCCAGACATCATTCTCGCGCCGCTTCAACAGAAGAATTTCCGCATTTGCGCCGGTTCCCTCCTTAGTTCCAAGGAGTCTGGCCGGAATCACTCTGGTGTTGTTCAGAACCAGCGTCTCTCCCGGCTCCAGGTAATCAATAATGTCATGAAAAACCTTATGCTCCAGCTCACCGGTATTCCGGTCAATGCAGAGCATCCTGCAGCCGTCCCGCTGCTCATTGGGATCCTGCGCTATCAATTCTTTTGGCAGGTCAAAATAATAATCCGCGGTCTTGTGTCCAAGAGGCACATTCCCGCCGCTCCCTGCTCCCGCCTCGTTTGCGGGAGCAATGTTCTCGTTGATTTCACTCATGTTGTTTTTTGCCTTTGTTCTTGCCTTTGTTCCTACTTTTGCTTTTTGAGATCTCAGCTTTGTGTTTTGAGGCTTCACTTTAGAGCCTCAGCTTTGCGTTTGAGCCGTAGTCCACCTGATTTGCGAACAATGCATCTCTATCTGCTGATGCTGAGATTTGAGGATGCTTTTCAGGCTGTCAATGCATCCCTAAAGTGCTTTCGTGACCTTGAGGGATGCATTTCCCCTTGGAAAAGCATCCCGCAGCGGACTTTTCATCGAATAGGGATGTATCCGTCTCGGAAAAATAATCCCTGGCGACGAATTCCTCCGAATAGGGATGCATTCGTCTCTGGAAAATAATCCTTGGCGACGAATTCCTCCGAATAGGGATGCTTCCGCCGCTCGAAAAACATCCCGCAGCGAATTTTCCATCGAATAGAGATGCTTCCGCCGCTCGAAAAGCATCCCTCAGCGAATTTTTCATCGAATAGAGATGCTTCCGCCACCCAAAAACATCCTCAGCCAAGGATTTCATCGAACAGGGATGCTTCCCCAGCCTGCACTTCTCACCCACAGTGGTGTCTGAGAAATCTTGTTTTACGCGTTTCTGAGATTGGCATCGCGAAGGAACGCCTTGTAGCCGCGGTATGCCTCGTAGAGGTCCGCCTTGGAAATTGCCTCCGCCGGAGAATGCATCGACAGTACCGGAACGCCGCTGTCAATAACGTTCATGCCGTACAGTGCAAGGATGTAAGCGATGGTTCCGCCGCCGCCGACGTCTACCTTGCCAAGCTCTGCGGTCTGGGTAACAACGCCCTCCTTGCTGAAAATATCACGAAGATGCGCGATGAACTCAGCGTTGGCATCGTTGGAGCCGCTCTTTCCGCGGGAGCCCGTAAACTTGTTGAAGACCATTCCGCGTCCAAGGAAGGCCGTATTCTTCTCATCGAAGCATTCGCTCCAGTTCGGATCAAAGGCAGAGGATACATCGCTGGAGAGCATGTCGGAGTTTGCAAGGCAGCGACGGAGCTTGAGTTCTGTGTACTCCCCGCGAAGGTTCATGACCTCAGCCAGTGCATTTTCAAAATAATGAGACTGCATTCCGGTTGCACCGACCGATCCGATCTCCTCCTTGTCTACCAGAAGGCAGACGCTGGTGCGCTCCGGTGCTCCGTTCTCCCCATCGAATTCCTCGTCCAGAATTGCGCGGAAGGAGGGATATGCGCAAACCCGGTCATCATGTCCGTAGCCAAGGATCATGCTGCGGTCAAAGCCTGCGTCTCTTGCAGGACCTGCGGGAACGACTTCCAGCTCTGCAGACTCAAAATCATCCTCCTTGATGCCGTACATCTCTTCCAGAATGGCAAGAAGAGAATTCTTGACGGCCTCCTTCGGAAGCTCCTCCTTCTTTTTTCCGGACTTGGTCTTCGCATCAATGATGATCGGCTTATTTCCGATGATCAGATCGAGCGCCTCACCCTCAACAACCTCGGCTGCCTTCTTCTGCATCTGGTCCTGTGCGAGGTGAATCAGTAGATCGGAAATAAAGAATACCGGATCGTCTGCATCCTCGCCGACATTCAGAACAACTGTCTCTCCGTCTTTTTTTACGATCACGCCGTGAATGGCAAGCGGTCTTGCGACAAACTGGTACTTCTTGATGCCGCCGTAGTAATGGGTATCAAGATATCCGTAGCCGCCCTTCTCATACAGAGGGTTCTGCTTGACATCCATGCGGGGGCTGTCAATGTGTGCGCCCAGAATATTGACGCCCTCCTCCATAGGACGCGTCCCGAGGCGGAACAGCACCATCGACTTATTCATCCAGGTCATGTATACCTTGTCGCCGGGCTGAAGCTTTTTCCCATTCTTCTCTGCCTCCTCGATGGCACGGGAGAGCTCTACGTATCCGGCATCCTCCGCCGCATTCACAAAGGAGTCCACGCACTCTCTTTCCGTCTTGTTCTCGGAAATGAACCTGCGATAATCCTCCGCAAAGGTAAAACAGCTCTTCTGTCTCTCCAGATCATAGGTATTCCACACATTTACTCGTTCCATTTTTTGCTCCTTTCTTTACCCGCTTATCCCGCGGATACTGTTTTTCCCATAATATTCACTCATTTTCTGATTGATCCAGTCGTCCGGATCCTCACTGACATCCTCAAAATAGAGAAGATTCGGCTGCACGGTATAACGCGGCAGCACGACGTCCTGCTCCCTGGGATTTTTCAGAATACGAAGCCTTTCTTCGTTCTCTCTTCCGTACTGCGCGGCAGAGCCATCCAAAAGCTCGGATACCGCGCTGGTTCCGGTGTAGAAATCCGGATTTCCCTTTATTACAAGAAGCGAGAACACGATGAAAAACAGAAGAATCGCCCGGACAAAACCGCCTGCACCATTCCGCAGACAGGACGCAGCCGATACATTCTGCAGGCAAGGCGCTGCCGATACATTCCGCAGACAGGGCGTTGCCGATACATTCTGCTCCTTCGAAAACCGTCTGTACAGCCCACCGACAAGATACCACTCCAGAAGGAGCAGTACAAGCACGGCATGCAGCCAAAAGGTGCTCTGAATTCTCCCGGCATCCATATTTCCCTGCGCATAGAGGGCGGGCGTCACAACGCAGCTCACGATGCCGTAGGCAAGAACCGCAGCAGGGAAGGGGGCCGTAAAGTGAAGCTGTACTGCCTGTGCGCCGCTGCCTGCCTTCTCCGGAGCCGCAGCACCGCCCGCTTTTGCGTTCGCTCCGGAGAATTCAATCTCTGCAAAGCCCATCCAGAAAATCACGCCGGCCAGTGCCAGAATCAGAAGAACCGCCCAGTTCATCCACTGATTCAGAGGATAGGACAAGGTGTAATAAAGGGAGAGCAGAATCGACTTCAGGGCTCCGTACCCTTCTGCCTCTCCTCCCCGGATCCGGTTTCCGGGAGAAAGGCAGCTGACTGCAAATCCGCAGAGATAAAAGGCTGCGGGAAGAAGTCGTCCGATTTTCATTTTCACCAGATAAACGGCAAAAAGCACAGATACCACCGCAAAGGAGAGCGCGCTCAGGTAGTTTCCTCCCCCTGCCAGAAATCCCATGATGCAGGCAAGGACCAGGAACAGGCTCCGGTTTTTGCTTCTGACACCGCAGACCGAGAGCACATAAAAGGCCAAATACAGAAGGCCCGCCGAAAAGGTGAGCGTATAGTTTCCCGCCCCGCTGTACCAGTAGAAGGCCTCCACACGAAGACTGCCCTCCGGCATCCGCTGAACCATCAGAAAAAGCGCAAGCACCGTCATGCAGCGGCGGGCATAGCGGTTCATGCCAAGTGCCTTTTCCATCAGCGCATAGAAGAAAACCGCGACGCCGACATGAAGGGCCAGGAGAATGACCGCAGGTGTCAGCGCATACCAGGCTTCCCCAAAAGTGGCCGGGGATACGGTGGTGAACAGACAGGAGGTAAAATAACCGATCCATGTCCGGTAATAGCGCACGGTTTCCGACAGTATTTTGCCGGCCACAGCAAGGAGGGAGCCGGTTGCCTCATAGACAAGCCGCGTTCCAAGTCCCATGGAAAAATCATCCGCCGACGGATAGTCGTATTTCCCGATAACAAGAACCGGAATCAGGGACAAAGCGTAAATCACAATCAGAAGGTAAGACAGCCGCCGAAGGTCACAGCTTTTTTCCGGAGACAGGCGCTTTCGCTTCGCAGGAGACATCCCGGAATACGTCCCCGAAGCTTTTATGCAGTTGTTTGGTTTGTTTTTCTTCATGATCCCCATCCAGACCACATTGTTGTAAAAAAGGGCAGGGCCTTTGTGCGGCCTTGCCCTTCCGTATTGCATTTACGTATTACATTGACAATCAGGAGCGAAGCTCGATGTTCAGCTCTTCCAGACCATTCAGAATCTTCTTCATGGTCTTATCCACTTCCTCGGTCTCCAGCGTGCGGTCCTTGTGGCGGAAGGTCAGGCTGTAGGCCATGGACTTGCATCCGGGCTTCACCTGAGCGCCCTCATAGAGATCGAACAGACGATAGGATTCCAGAAGCTTTCCGCCGCGCTGCTCAATGACCTCCTCGATCTCGCCCGCAGAAACCTCCTTCGGGACAACCATGGAAATGTCACGGCTCATTGCAGGGAACTTCGCAATGCCCTCGTAGTGGTGCGCAAAGGATGCTTTCTCCAGAACACTCTTCAGATCGATGCACGCGATGTATACGCGGTCGTTCATGCCGTAGGCCCTGGCAACGGTCGGATGAACCTCGCCCATGTAGCCGATCACGGTGTGAACCGGTGCTCCCTTCGGGCCGCCGTGCGGATTCGAGAGAACAATCAGGGCCTGCCGTCCGGGATGCAGGAAATTCTTCCCGGCATCAGGGTCGCACAGAACCTTTTCCGAAACGCCTGCAGTGGTCAGGAAATCCTCCACAACACCCTTTAAGGTGAAGAAGCTTCCTTCTCCGTAGAAGCCAAGCGTCAGCTGCGGCCTCTCATCGGGATAGCCAACAAGTGGAAGCTCCTTCGCAAGATAGATCTTTCCGAGGTCAAACAGCTTCACGTCCTTGTTTCTGCGCGCATAGTTCGTGGACAGCGAGGTCAGAATCGAGCTCACCATCTGCGTGCGCATGATGGAGAAATCCTCTCCCAGAGGATTCGAAATCCGGATTGCCTTACGCTCTTCATCATCGGCATCCAGACGAAGCGTATCAAATACCTTCGGGCTCTCGAAGGAGAACGTCTCCGATTCGGAATAGCCGTAATCCATGGCAACCGTTCTGGCAAGATCCTGCAGCTTCATCATCGGCTGAAGGCCGCCTACGGTTGCAGAGCTTGCAGGGAGCGTGGACGGAACCTTGTCATAGCCGTCAAAGCGTGCCGCTTCCTCTGCGATGTCGCACATTGCACGAAGATCCTGACGGAAGGACGGGATCACAAGCTCCCCTGCCTGCTCATCATAAGCAAGCTCTTCTTTCCGGAAAATATCCAGCATTCTCTCCTTTGTATAGGAGGTGCCAAGGTAAGCGTTGATCTTCTCCGGCTCGAACTTTATCCTGCGAAGAGCCGGCAGCTCCTCATGTACGTCCACATAGCTCTTTGCCACCGTGCCGCAGCCAAGCTCTTCCATCAGCTGGCAGGCACGATTCATTGCTTCCAGTGCATTGTACGGATCCAGTCCCTTTTCAAATATCGCAGATGCCTCGGTGCGGATTCCGATTCTCTTGGAGGCCTTGCGGATGTTGGTTCCGTTGAAGGTTGCCGCCTCGAAAAGAACGGTATGTACGTTCTCCGTGATCATGGAATCCTCGCCGCCCATGATGCCGGCGATGCCGACTGCGCGGTCTGCGTCATTGATCATCAGGACATCGCGGTCAAGCTTCCTCTCCTGTCCGTCCAGCGTCACAAAGGTGTCCCCGTCGTTCGCACGGCGGACAATAATTCTGCCTCCGTGGATGGTATCGAAATCATACGCATGCATCGGCTGGCCGTATTCCATCATGACAAAATTGGTGATATCCACCAGGTTGTTGATGGGGCGGATGCCGAAGTTTGCAAGTCTTCTCTGCATCCAGCGCGGGCTCTCGCCGAGCTTTACGTTCGTGCAGATTGCTGCTACGTAACGCGTGCAGAGGTCCTTGTCCTCGATCGTGACATCCACGTAATCCGAGGTGTCCTTTGCTCCCTCATGCTTCACCGAAACAACCGGAGGAACAAAGGGCTTGTCAAAGGTTACCGCCGCTTCTCTTGCAATTCCGAGAATGGAATAGCAGTCCACGCGGTTGGAGGTAATCTCATATTCGAAATTCGTATCATGAAGGCCGAGCGCTTCGATCGCATCTGCGCCGAGAGTAAGCTCTGCCTCCTGCTCCTTCGGGAAAACATAAATACCATTTTCCGGAGCCTCCGGATACATGTCTCCGGTTGCGCCAAGCTCTTCGATTCCGCACATCATGCCTACGCTCGGAAGTCCGCGCATTTTGCCGGCCTTGATCTTAATGCCATCCTCCGGCAGCGGACCGCCGTCATGACCGCCGGCAACCTTTCCGCCGTTTAAGCAGGTCGGAACCAGATCCGAGAGCTTCAGGTTCTGAGCGCCGGTCACGATCTGAATGCAGTTTACGGTCTCTTCTCCGTGTGCGGGAAGGCCGTCATTTTCTTCATTATAGCCGTTCTCCGCATAGGCAGCTCCGATGTTCACCCTGCAAACCCAGAGGTGATCCGCATCGGGATGCTTCTCCATGGCCTCCACGCGGCCGACAACAATTTTCTCACAGTTGTGATCCAGATTCTTCCAGTTCTCTACCTTCGTTCCCGAAAGAGTCATCCGGTCATAATATTCCTTGTCCGTGCAGTCAAGCTCCGGAACGTAATCCTTAATCCATGAAATCGGTGTATTCATTAGCCATTCTCTCCTTCTTCCGATCAGAATCCATTCTCTGCTCAGAACTGATCAATAAAGCGCTTGTCATTCTCATAAAGAAGGCGCATGTCATCAATTTCATATTTCAGCAGAGCGATACGCTCAAGGCCTACACCGAACGCGAAGCCGGAATATACCTCCGGATCAATGCCGCTCATCTCCAGAACGTGCGGATGTACCATGCCGCAGCCGAGAATCTCAATCCAACCCTCGTTCTTGCAAAAGCTGCAGCCCTTGCCGCCGCACTTGAAGCAGGAAACGTCCATCTCTGCGGACGGCTCCGTGAACGGGAAGTGATGGGGGCGGAAACGGACCTTGGTGTCCTCGCCGAAGATGGCCTTTGCGAACTCCGCAAGAGTCCCCTTCAGGTCAGCAAACGTAATTCCCTTGTCCAGAACAAGGCCTTCCACCTGATGGAAAACAGGGCTGTGCGTCGCATCTACTTCATCTGCACGGTATACGCGTCCGGGTGCAATCATGCGGACCGGGATATGTCCCTTCTCCATCTCATGAATCTGCGTGCCGGAGGTCTGCGTGCGAAGAAGCATCTCTCCATTGATGTAAAAGGTATCCTGCTCGTCCTTTGCAGGATGATCTGCCGGAATGTTCAGAGCCTCGAAGTTATAATAATCCTTCTCGATTTCCGGTCCGTCGACCACCTCATAGCCCATGCCGATAAAGACCTCTTCGATCTCACGAAGCGCTACGGTGTTGGGATGAAGATGACCTCTCGTCTCCTTCTTCGCAGGAAGGGTCACATCGATCTTCTCTGCCTTCAGGCGCTCTGCAAGGAGCTTTTCTTCGATTTCCTTCTGATGCTGGCTGATGGCCTCCTCGATGCGGACGCGGGTCTCATTGACCATCTGTCCGACCTTCGGGCGATCCTGTGCCGCAACATCCTTCATTCCCTTCAGAATACCGGTGAGCTGTCCCTTTTTGCCAAGAAAATCAACCTTGATCTGATTGATTTCTTCCGGAGAAAACGCCTTCTCCAGACGTTCATGTGCCTCCTGCCGGATCCGTTCCAGATCTTCCTGTATCATATATCGTTCTCCTATCCTTGATCTAACTGTCAAAGTCTTTACACACAGAGTTTATTATACATGTCTGCGCTCTTTTTGCCACTAAAAAATACGCAGCAGCCCTGCCCGCGGCTTTCATAAACCGCCTTGGGCAAAACTGCTGCGCCTGTTCTGTCATTCTGCTCCGGGCAAAGCTGCTGCGCATGTTCTCTCATCCGACCTCTGCGTATCCGCACTCCAGTCTCCGGACAAAATCGTTCTCCGGAAGCGGCCGGTCGAAGATATATCCCTGCACAACCTCGCACCCGGCATCCTCCAGGTACTTCAGCTGCGACTTCGTCTCAACGCCTTCTACCACCGTCTTTTTCTTCAGGAGCTTCATCATCTGAACCATGCTGCAGAACATGACAATGTCCTTCTCCTTCTCCGGATAGTCGATCTCCAGCGGAATGAACGAGCGGTCTATTTTGATGACGCTCATGTCCACCTTTTTGATCAGATTCAGAGAGGAAAAGCCGGTGCCGAAATCATCCATGGAGGTTCCGATTCCGTTCTGCTTCAGCCCCTCCACCAGCTGCATCATCTTCTCATAGTCCTGATAGTCCTCGCTCTCCGTAAGCTCGATCTCCAGATAGCTGTGATCCAGCCCGTAACGATCAATCACCGTCACGATCTTCTGAACAAGGTTTTCCTCCTCCATGTGCCTTCGGGAGAAATTCACGGAGATGCACAGAGGTTCTTTCCCGCTGTCGATACGCCTTCGCAGGAACTGGCATGTTTTCTCCAGCACATAGTAGTCAAGCTGGCAGATGCTGCCCTCCTCTTCCAGAATCGGAACAAACGCACCGGGAGAAATCAGCTGCCCCTGATGCAGCCACCGGACAAGTGCCTCTGCTCCGCAGATGGAACGATCCCGAAGCGCCACCTTCGGCTGATAGAAAACCACAAATTCTCCCGCCGAAAGCGCGGGCCTGAACAGGGAAATGATGCTCTGCCGTTTCATCACCTCCTGCTGCACTTCCTCGGAAAAACGTACAACCGAGCCGGCTCCCTTGTGCCTTGCTGCCTGATAGGCAACGCTGCAGATCGCCAGGGCATCCGTCGGCTCCTGAATCTCATCCAGGGAACCATAGCCGGCAGTCATTCCGAACTGAAACTCCGTCTGCTCTCCCCTGAAGACATAGGTGAGATGAAAATCTCCAAGTGTCTGAAACAGAAACCGAAGCCTTGCGCTGTCTGTTATGAAGACAAAATTATCTCCGCCCAGTCTTGCAATGCAGTCCTCCGGATTCAGAAGACTCTTTACCTTGTTTGCATACTCCCAGAGGACCTTGTCCCCTTCGGAATAAGACAGAAGCTTATTTACATATTTGAAATTGTGGATATTGAGCATCACAACGCTTCGGTTCTTCAGAGCATGCTCCGACAGCTTTTTCTCCACGTATTCCAGAAATGCTTCCGGGGAAGCGACACCCGTACTCATATCGGTTTGAAGTGCCCGCAGCAGAAGTGCCTCCATCTGCGTGCGGCTGAAGCGGTGAAAAATCTCCCGCAGGAACAGGAAAAGAGTTTCCTGTTCCTCCTCGGTAAACCTCTTTTCGATTCCCGCAAGAGGCCAGACCGTCTGAACCGCCTGTCCGCCATCTGCAATCGGAATGGTCAGGGAGCAGGCCTCTCCGAGCTTCTCCGCCGGGTCACTCTCATACAAAAGGATGGTTTCCTGCTCTCCTTCCGGCCGCAGCCTGTTCCTGGGCGCCTGTACACAGGCTTCCACCCTTCCAATCGGAATGTATTTCGCAAGAACCGCGATCGCTTTTCCGCAATTGCCCGACACCTCCGCCAATCCGCTTCCCTCAAGGTTCAGGTAATCGAAAAAAGTATGAACTTCCTTCCATGGCAATGCGGTCATAACGGTCCTTTCCGATGCTCCTTTTCCGTTCCGTCTGCAGGCGCCGGCTTCCCATGCGTCTGCAGGCTCAATCGATTTCGATACACAGTCAAGATATCATATCTTTTCCCGGTTCGAAAGGGACTTCTTCCCGGATTTGAAAAATGATGTGGAATCCGATTGTTTTTATGATTTCACAGGATCAGAAATCTGCTATTTTATAATTTTCCGCACCTTTCCTTTGATGCGCTGCAATGCATTGTCCGTGGACTTCGGATCCTTTCCCAGGATCCCGGCAATCTGAACATAGTCCAGATCTGCAAGATATAAATCCAGCACCTCCCTCTCCAGAGGGCTCAGCACTTTCCGAATATTCTCTCTCAGGAGTCGCCCGCTCTCCTCGGAAATGTAGCACGTCTCCGGATCTGCGTCCTCCGAAGCAAGAAGATCCAGGAGGGTGTTCTTCCCGCCTTGTCCCCAGCCTTCTGCGGACGAAGTCCTGCTCTCACCGTTCGAGAGCTCCGCATCATAGGAAATCGCCGTATTGAGCACCTGATGCTTCTTTCTTCCGGCTCCTTCCACCGCGGTACAGAGCTGTCTTGAAATGCAGAGCGCCGCAAAGGTTGCAAAGGAAGCCTCCTTTTCGGGATCATAATCCCGGAGAGCCTTGAACAGTCCCAGCATTCCCTCCTGAATCAGGTCATCCGAGTCTCCGAAATCCGGCAGGCGGAACGCCCTTGCCTTGCTTCGCACAAGGCCCTTATATTTTTCCATAAGAAAATCAGTCGCGGCTGTATCCCCTCCGCGACTGAATTCAATCAGCTGATCATCTGTGCAGTTGTTGTAACAGGAATCCTTCTGCATGCTTCCTTTCCGGCGCATCACATCCCGCTTCCTTACATCTCCCGCTGCCGCAGAATCTCGTAGGACAGAACGCCCATGGCAACCGATGCATTCAGGGAGTTGATCTGTCCCTTCTGCGGAATCGATGCAACAATGTCGCACTTTTCCTTCACAAGACGGGAAACGCCGCTTCCCTCATTGCCGATGACAAGACCGATGGCTCCCGCGAGATTCAGTCTGGTCATCGGTGTGCCGCCCATATCGGCGCAGACAAACCAGAGTCCGCGCTCCTTCAGCTCATCAATGGTTGCCGACAGATTCGTGACCTTGACCACCGGAGTGTAATTGATGGCTCCCGCCGACGCTTTGGCAACCGTTGCGGTCAGACCAACGGCCCGATCCTTCGGAATGATCACGCCGTGTGCTCCAACGATATTGGCCGTCCGGATGATGGCACCCAGATTGTGGGGATCTTCAATGTTGTCCAGAAGAATGAAGAAGGGATCCTCATTTCTCTTCTCCGCAAGAGCAAACAGATCCTCGAGCTCGGAGTAGTGATACGCTGCCAGCACGGCAATGACGCCCTGGTGGCTTCCGGTCTCGGACATCTGATCCAGTCTTTCTCTCGAGACATACTTGATCGGCGTTCCGGCCTTGGCAGCCTCCCGTTTAATGGTGTTCACCGATCCATCCTGACAGCCGTCAAGCACATACAGGCGATCTACGGTGCGTCCGCTCCGGAAAGCCTCCGTCACAGCATTCCTTCCTTCGATTCTGCTCTCATTCTCTCCGATGGCAGTGTTGTCATCCAGCTTGTAGTTGAGATAGGACTTGTTCTGTCCCTGTCCTGCTTTGCCGGTTCCTTTTCCTCTTCTGCGGTTCTTCACCGTTCCGTCCGTCTTTTTCTGGCCCTTTTTGATGCCGGCTTCCTTGTCCGCCTGCTGTTTTTCCGCAAATTTACGATTTGATACCTTCCGTTGTTCCATGTCTGCCTTTCTGTGTTATCGCTGCTTCGTTTATCCGATTCCGGCCCGCTCGATTCCCGCCTTTAAAAGCTCCAGAAACCGGGCAGTCTCATCCTTCAGATAGAGATAGCCGCACAATGTCTCCAGTGCTGTTGCCTTCAGGTACTCCTCCAGCGTCGCATTCTTCGCGTGATGATAGGGATTGGCGTTGCGCCCGCGCCGGTAAATTCTTGCCTCCTCCTCTGTGAGGAGCTCCTGGATGGCGTCGCCGATCCGTGCCTGTGCCTGTGCCGACACATACTTTCTCGTGTCATTGTGAAGCTTCTCCGCCTGACGGTTTCCCTTTGAAATAACCATCGTCCGGACGATCAGAGAATATACGCCGTCTCCCAGAAATGCCAGAGCAAGCGGTGAATACATTCGGATGTCCGTCTGCTTCTGCGGGAAGCATTCGAGGATTTCCTCTCTCAGGCCTTTTTCCATTTCACACCATCACGGGTATCTTCCAGAACGATTCCCTTTTCCTTCAGCTCATCCCGGATTGCATCCGCTCTGGCAAAATCTCTTGCCTTTCTGGCATCCTGACGCTCCTGAATCATCTTCTCTACCCAGGCTGTCTCTTCACCGGAGGTTTCCTGCGTGCGCTCTGCAATCAGACCGAGAACACCGCACAGCTCGTTCAGCTCCTTCTTAAGACTCTCCAGGAAGGCTGCGGAGGACTGCTCGTTGGATCCGGTATTGATGACCTTTACCAGGTTGAAAACACCTGCAAGTGCATCTGCCGTATTGAAGTCGTCATCCATGGCAGCTTCAAACTCGCCGCGGCACTTTTCCGCCTCCTGCAGGACCTTCGTCTCCTCTTCCGAAACCGCCTTTGCCGTCCCGGCTTCGGCCTTTTGGGCCCCTGCGAGCCGGAAATTCAGGTTCTCCATGCAGGTCACGATTCTCTCATAGGAGGCCTTTGCGGACTCCATCAGCTCTGCAGAGAAGTTCAGAGGGCTCCGGTAGTGCGCACTCAGCATCAGATAGCGCAGAACCTGCGGATCATACTGCTCATCGATGTCCCGGACCGTCTTGAAGTTTCCGAGAGACTTCGACATCTTATGGTTGTCAATGTTCAGGAATGCATTGTGCATCCAGTAATGAACAAAGGTCTTTCCGTTGGCACATTCCGACTGCGCGATCTCATTCTCATGGTGAGGGAAAATCAGATCCTCTCCGCCGGCATGAATGTCGATGGTCTCGCCAAGATATTTTCTCGACATCACCGAGCACTCGATGTGCCAGCCGGGACGGCCATCGCACCATGGAGACTTCCAGTAGGGCTCTCCGTCCTTTTTCGGCTTCCAGAGAACGAAATCCAGAGGATCCCTCTTCTGGTCCTCTCCCGACACGGCAATCCCGCGCATGTTGAACTGAAGATCGTCCAGATTCTTGTGGGAAAGCTTTCCGTAGTCCGGATCCTGACGAACCGAGAAGTACACGGTTCCGTCACTCACGACATAAGCAAAGCCCTTGTCAATCAGGCTCTGAATCATGTCAATCATTCCGTCAATTTCCTGCGTCGCCTGCGGATGCGTGGTCGCGGGCTTCACATTCAGGTCTGCCATATCCTTCCGGCACTCCCTGATATAGCGCTCGGAGATCACCGAGGAATCGACGCCCTCTTCGTTTGCTTTCTTAATGATCTTGTCGTCCACATCGGTAAAATTGGAGACGTAGTTGACCTGATATCCTTTGTATTCAAAATACCGGCGAACCGTATCAAATACGATCATCGGTCTCGCATTTCCGATGTGAATCAGATTGTAAACGGTAGGTCCGCAGACATACATGCTGACCTTTCCCTCTTCAATCGGCTTGAATTCCTCGAGCCGTTTGGATTCGGTGTTGTAAATTTCAATCCCCATGGCAATTCCTCTCCGGACTCCGGAAAAGCGGTCTGATGCCGCCGTTCCCGTTCCGCATTTATGATTTCGCGCGAAGCTCCCGCAGCTCTTCCTGGCACTCCAGAAGCTCCTTCTGAAGACAATCCCGCTGCGCGGCAAGCTTTCTGCGCTCTGCCTTTTCTTCACGCAGCTCATTCTCGATTTCGATCAGCCGGTTCGCCAGCGCCGTCTGCCCGCGGTTAAGGCATTCAATATCTGTACGAACCGGATCCGGAAAGTGAATCTGGTCCAGAGCGCTGCAGCCATCCAGCGCAGTACCCTTGTGGAACATCTTCACGATTCTTCCCGGAATGCCGACCACCGTACAGTTTGCAGGAACCTCCTGCAGAACCACGCTTCCTGCCGCAATCCGGCAGTTGTCGCCGATCTTGAAGGAGCCAAGAACCTTGGCGCCTGCTCCGACCAGTACGTTGTTGCCGAGCGTCGGATGACGTTTTCCCTGCTCTTTTCCTGTGCCGCCGAGCGTTACGCCCTGGTAAAGCGTACAGTTATCGCCGATGATGGTTGTCTCACCGATGACGACCCCGGTCCCGTGATCGATAAAGAGTCCCTTTCCGATCTCAGCACCCGGGTGAATTTCGATTCTGGTCTTTCTGGCGCTTCTCTGCGAAATCCATCGTGCGCGGAAATAATGCCCCTTCTGATACTGCCTGTGTGCTCTCCGGTACGAGAGTATCGCCCAGAAGCTCGGATAAAGCAGAACCTCCCAGACGCTGTGAAGCGCAGGGTCCCGGTCCTGTATGATTGCAATTTCTTCTCTGACTGTCTGAATGATCCCCATCCGTTTTGTCCTTACTCCGCTGCCTCGTGCATCGGGCAGCCGCTGCATCCGCCGGTGGGGGCGTCCAGATTCAGTGCAACCTGCTGCGAGACCAGGTCTCTCGGGGAGGTCAGAAGGCACACCGCCTGCGAAGAGATTCCCTCTCCTCTTCCGGTGAAGCCCAGATGCTCCTCTGTCGTTGCCTTGACACTGACCTGATCCAGCTCAAGCCCCAGTGCGCCTGCGATGTTCTCCCGCATCCGGTCAATGTGCGGCCGCATCTTCGGCGCCTGTGCAATGATCGTCGCATCAATGTTCTCGATGAGAAATCCGTGTTCAGAAAGGATTTCTCCCACGCGCTTTGTCAGCTTCAGAGAATCGGCACCTTCCCATTCCGGATCCGTATCCGGGAACCACTTGCCGATGTCTCCGAGCGCCGCCGCGCCCAAAAGTGCGTCCATAATGGCATGCAGCAGAACATCCGCATCGGAATGTCCGAGAAGCCCCTTTTCATAAGGGATTTCCACTCCGCCGATGATGCATTTTCTGCCTTCTGTCAGCTTATGAACGTCGTATCCGGTTCCTACCCGCATGGTCACTCCTTTTCATGTCGGTACTGGTGACTGTCCCTGATGACAATCAATGATGGAACAGACGAAGACCGGTGAAGCACATCACCATATCATGACTGTCTGCTGCCTCAATGACATTGTCATCGCGAACTGAGCCGCCTGGCTCTGCCACATATTTTACCCCGCTCTTGAAGGCGCGCTCGATGTTATCACCGAACGGGAAGAACGCATCGGATCCAAGGACCACATCCGTGTTCTTCGAAAGCCATTCCTTCTTCTCCTCGCGGGTAAAGACAGAGGGCTTTTCGGTAAATACCTGCTGCCATCTTCCCTCTGCAAGAAGATCCTCGTATTCGTCTCCGATATAAAGATCAATCGCATTGTCCTTGTCCACCCGCTTGACATCCTCGCGGAAAGGAAGGTTTAAAACCTTCGGAGACTGGCGAAGCCACCAGTTGTCCGCCTTCTGTCCGGCAAGTCTCGTGCAGTGGATGCGGGACTGCTGTCCTGCTCCGATGCCGATCGCCTGGCCGCCTTTGACATAGCAGACCGAATTCGACTGCGTATACTTCAGTGTGATCATGGCAATTGCCATGTCATCCTTCGCCCAGTCCGGAAGCTCATGGTTTCTGGTCACGATGTTCTCAAACATGGAAGCATCGATCACGACGTTGTTTCTTCCCTGCTCGAAGGTCACACCAAAGACCTGCTTATGCTCCACGGGAGCCGGAACATAGTCCGGATCCATCTGAAGGATGCAGTAGTTTCCCTTCTTCTTCGTCTTCAGAATTTCCAGTGCCTCGTCATCATAGCCGGGTGCAATGACGCCGTCCGATACCTCACGCTGAATCAGCTTCGCCGTGCAGGCATCACACTTGTCGGAAAGGGAGATGAAATCGCCAAAGGAGCTCATGCGATCCGCGCCTCTTGCTCTTGCATATGCACTTGCAAGGGGAGTCAGCTCCCCCATGTCTGCCACCCAGTAGATCTTTGCTTCAATCTCCGAAAGCGGAAGGCCGATGGCTGCTCCCGCGGGAGATACGTGCTTAAACGAGGTCGCTGCCGGCTTTCCGGTCGCGCGCTTTAATTCCGAAACAAGCTGCCAGCCATTCAGGGCATCCAGAAGGTTGATGTAGCCGGGCCGTCCGCAGAGCACCGTAATCGGCAGGTCTTTGCCGTTCTCCATAAATACTCTTGCAGGCTTCTGGTTGGGGTTGCATCCGTACTTCAGTTCCATCGAATTCATAACAGGCCTCCTCTGACCGCAAAACACTCAAATGTTCTTGTTGATGATTCTGGTCTCCGTCTCTCCGCCTGCAAGATCAATGAAGCGGGTAAACAGAGAAACCTTGTTGTCTTCATTCAATGCTGCCCAGATCCGGTTGGTAAAGCTGTCAATTCCCGCTGTAAAATCCTCATCAAAATCACAGGATACCGGCTCTCCTCCAAAGGAAGGAAGGGGATCTGCATCATTCTCATAGGTAGAAATAAACCGGCCCTTTCCCGCCTTGGGTGCCTCGTAGGCAAAGGTATAGCGAAGCGTGGTTTCCGGATCGCCGTCATCGGTTTTCAGAATGGACATCGCATAGTTATAGCAGCCATCCTCAATATGAAGAACCGCGGAAATGCGGGGCGTGTAATTCGGGCCATCCGGCTCAAACTCGCGGCATCTTAAGGACTGCTCAAAGGTCATCTGATGGTCCAGACCATCATAAATGGTATCGGTCTGATCGCCGTTCGTAACAATTGTCTTATTGCCGAGCACGCGGACCGGAGCATAGATGATAAGACTCGGATCCTTCATCTTCGCCGGATCAAAGGCCTGGGTGCGGATGCCGTCTCCATCGGTAACGAACACGCGGTTTCTGCTGTTCTCGCTCCGGCCCATGATGAAATACGCAATGACAGCCTTACTGCCGTCACAGGAGCGTCCCACCAGGATTCCGCGTCCCGGATAGCTTCTTTCCTTCAGTCTTTCTTCCAGATTTGCCATGTTCTCTGTCCTCCCTGATGAATGCTGATAAACCTGTTCTACAGTTTAGCCCCTCCGGGGCTTTGCCGCAACTACTTCTCCGCCATCCGCTTCAGCTCCGGCAGAACCGTAAGCAGCATCGTTACAAAGCATGCCATGCCTCCGATCAGATTGGAAACCGGCTCTGCGATGAACACGCCGTCCGTTCCAAGGCCTGCCGCCGCAGGAAGAAGAAAGGTCAGCGGAACCACCAGGATCACCTTCCGGAACAAGGAGAAAAAGATGGCATTCCCCTTCTTGTTCAGTGCCTTGAACACCGTCTGTCCGCTGTACTGAAAGGACTGGAAGACGAAGGCGCAGAAATACAGATGCAGTGCCCTGGAGGCCCCCTCTGAAATGGCAGCATCCTCGCTGAAGATCCGAACAAAAATCTGCGGCACCGCCATGACAAGTGCCCAGACTGCAACCGTATACGGAAGTGCCAGTGCCATCATCACACGGATGGCTTTCCGGACATTCTGCGGCCTTCCGGCGCCGTAATTATAGCTGATAGAAGGGGAAGCTCCGTCCGTAATCGCCATCACCGGCACATCCAGAATTGAGCGAACGGAGGATACGATTGTCATAATGGATACGAAGGCCGCGCCTCCGTACTGCATCAGCACACTGTTGCAGGCAATCTGAACCAGAGAGTTGGTCACCTGCATGATAAAGGGTGCAAGCCCAAGGCTCATGATGGCACCTGCATAGGGAAAGCGCCAGGCAAAGCAAACCGGCAGCTCATTCTTTTTTCCGAAAAGGAAGGAAACGACGAACAGAAAGGACAGAAGCTGTGACAGCACCGTTGCAGCTGCCGCTCCGCTGACGCCCAGCTTCAGGCCAAAGATAAACAGGGGATCCAGAATCAGGTTGGCGGCAGCTCCGATTGTCACGGAAATCATGCCGATCACCGGAAAGCCCTGTGCGTTGATGTACGCATTCATGCCGGTGGACACCATGATAAAGATGGTTCCGACAAGATAAATCCGGAGATAAGGAAGCGCCAGAGAAAGCTCTTCCGTCGTCGCACCAAACAGCAGAAGAATCCGATCCCCCAGCAATTCTCCAACGAGCAGGATGGCCGCTCCGACAAGAACCAGAAGGCGAAGCGCCGTGTTCTGGATGTCGATTGCCTTTTCCCGGTTTCCCTGTCCGAGGGCCATTGAGAACAGCGGCGCTCCTCCGAGGCCGAACATATTCGTAAAGCCTGTCACCAGAATGATGACAGGGAAACACAGGCCCACAGCTCCGAGTGCCTCGGTTCCGGCCCCCGGGATCCGTCCGATGTATACGCGGTCCACAATGCTGTACAAAAGATTCAGCACCTGTGCCACCAGCATCGGGAAGGCGGTCTGCAGTATGTTGTGCGTGATGGTTCCGTGGTCAAAGTCTACTTTTTTCATATTTTTCAATCATAACACAAAGATCCCGTCCTGACAGCTTTTGTCAGGACGGGATTCTTCGCCGTTTTCATGTCAGCTCTGCACACCTGGTGCACAGCTGCCGTTTCATACGCAATATGTCGATTATTTGCCGAGCTGGCAGTCGTTGTTGCCGGAATCGGTTGTGAACATCTCGAGCATGTTGATCGGATCGTCGTAGTCTGCAAGCCATCCCTCACGAGCTACGTCGAAGTTGCCCTGCTTACGATCGTTCAGGAAGGTCTGCCAGTCTTCACTGGTGATCTCCATGGTAACACCGATCACAGCCAGATCCTGCTGGATTGCCTGTGCAATTGCCTGGTGGGCGGAGCCATCGTTGGTCAGGTAGTTGATGCTGATCGGAGTCTCCTCAGACAGAGTGTTGTCATCGTTGAACTTGAAGCCTGCCTGCTTCAGAAGAGCAACTGCGCCTTCCACGTCAACATCAGTGGGATAATATCCAAGATCATCTGCATAAGGGAAGGTGTAAGCATCGTCGTTCTCCTTGAAGAATCCGCCGTTGCCATCGCTCATTCCTTCCGGAATGTAGGAGGTTGCTACCTTCTGCTCCGTCTGTCCGATGGTGTCAATGATGTACTGGCGATCGATCAGCATCGACAGAGCGCGGCGCTCCAGAGCTGCCTCGGTTGCAGTCTTGCCTTCGAACATCTTGGAGTTTACGTTAAATGCTACATAGTAGCATCCCATGTTCGGGATGATGTGGAAATCATCGCCGTCCTTCAGGTTCTGAATTTCATTGGTGGGAACGGTATCGATGAAGTCTACGTCGCCTGCCTGATATGCTGCAAGGATTGCAGTATCATCAGCAGAAAGCATGAAGTCAAGCTCGTCTACGGATACATTGTCTGCATCGTAGTAGTTCGGGTTCTTGACATAAACCATGGACTCGTTGTGCTTCCACTCCTTCAGAGTGAATGCGCCGTTGGAAACAAAGCCAGCCTCAGAAGCCCAGGAGCCAGGGTTGGTCTCCCAGTCTGCAGCAGCCTCTACGCTTGCCTGCGGAACCGGCATGAATACCGGGAATGCCAGCAGAGTCATGATGTACGGGCAGGGAGCAGCCAGAGTGAACTGAACGGTGTTCTCATCCGGAGCAGAGATTGCAAGCTGCGGGTCAGAGCCATCGCCATATCCCTCGATTACGGCGAACAGATAAGAATAGTCAGAAGCCGTGTTCGGATCTGCTGCTCTGTTCCAGGAGTAGATGATATCGTTTGCGTTCAGAGTGGAGCCGTCAGACCACTTCAGGTCCTTCTTCATGTGGATGGTATAGGTCAGACCGTCCTCAGAGATTTCCGGATCACCGTCTGCCAGAGCGGGAACAACCTTGCTCGGATCTTCCTTGTCGTTGGTGTAAAGGCCGACAAAGGAGTTCGCTGCGAGGCAGGCACCGTCAACCGTGGTGTTCAGAGCGGGATCCAGATGATCCGGCTCGGAAGCCAGATTCAGCTTCATAACGTCAGCATTCTCGCCGTTCTTCTTCGCATACATGAAGTACTTGGTTCCGAATACGGAAGCGAAATCGCCGGACCACTCGGTCTTCTCCATGTACAGATCGTTGTAATAGTACAGGGGAAGCACTGCGCCGGTAGCCATCAGCATATCCTCTGCCTGGTGCATCTTCGCCTCACGATCTGCAAGATCGGTGTCCGTACGGATCTCATTGATCAGGCTGTCGTAGGCATCCCACTTCGGTGCATAGGAATTGACATCGCCGTCTTCAAACTCCATGAAGGCAGGATCGTCCACATCCTCTGCATCCGCAGAAGCGTCAGCGGTATCCGCAGAAGCATCTGCAGCGGCTTCTGTTGTTGCGGAAGCTGCCGGAGCAGAAGCTGCACTGCCGCAGCCGCCGAGAAGGCTTGCAGCGGTTACGCCTGCAAGTACGAGGGCTAAAACTCTCTTTTTCATAATTCCTCCTTGAATCCCGGATGATACAGTCATTGGCTGACCATCCATTTTATAATGACCTCCTCCGGCAAATGCCGGAGGATTGAAAACAGACCCGAAGGATCTGAAATCAACAAATTTTGCGTCCATAATAATGACCGTCTGTCAAATTGTCAATATTATTTCACCCAGCAGGCCACCATGTGACCATTTCCGCGGTCCGTAAGGCCAGGACATTCCTTTGCGCACTTCTCGGTTGCGAAGCGGCAGCGCGTGCGGAACGGGCATCCGCTCGGCATATGCAGGGGGGACGGAATGTCACCCTCAAGAACAATTCGCTTCGATTCTCTTGCCGTCTTCGGATCCGGAACCGGAACCGCTGACAGAAGGGACAGCGTGTACGGGTGAATCGGGTGCTCATTCAGCTCGTCGGCATCGGCAATCTCCACGATACGTCCGAGATACATGACCGCAATTCTCTTTGAAATGTGATGAACCACAAGGAGATCATGTGCGATGAACAGATACGCAACGCCAAGCTTCTCCTGAAGCTCCTCGAACATATTGATGACCTGCGCCTGAATGGAAACATCCAGTGCGGAAACCGGCTCATCGCAGACGATGAACTTCGGATCCACGGCAAGGGCTCTTGCAATTCCGATTCTCTGTCTCTGTCCGCCGGAGAACTCGTGTGCGTAACGGGTTGCGTGCTCCGCATTCAGTCCGACAAGCTCCATCAGATGCATGATCTTGTCATGACGCTCCCCTTTGGAGGTGTAGAGCTTGTGAATGTCCAGAGGCTCTCCGATGATGTCCTCCACCGTCATGCGGGGGTTCAGTGAAGAATACGGATCCTGGAATACCATCTGCATTTCCTTGCGCAGGGAATGGATATTCTTGTCCGTCACCAGCTCTCCATCAAAATAGAACTCGCCGCCCGTCGGCTTGTACAGATGAAGCAGGGTGCGGCCGACGGTTGTCTTTCCGCAGCCGGACTCACCAACCAGTCCGAGTGTCTCACCGGGTTTGATATTAAAGGAAACGCCGTCCACGGCCTTCAGCGGAACCGTCTGGAAAAAGCCGGTTTTTACCGGGAAGTATTCCTTCAGATCCTTGACCTCGACGAGGTATTCGCTTTTCTTTTTCTCTTCAGCCATTATGCCTCTCCCTTCCCTGCGGTCTTCTCTTCCTCATAGGCCTTCTTCACATTAAGCCAGCACGCTGCGTAATGACCATCCGGCATCTGCAGCTCCTCCGGTTCCTGATCCAGACAGATCTTCAGTGCGTTCTCACAGCGAGGGCAGAATGCGCAGCCCTTCGGCATCGCCAGCATGTTGATCGGGCTTCCGCCGATGGGAACCAGCTTCTCCTTCATATTGTCCACATTCGGAATGGAACGAAGCAGTCCTTTGGTATATTCATGGCAGGGATGATAGAAAATATCATCCGCCGTTCCTCTTTCGCAGACGCGTCCGCCGTACATGACAATGATCTCATCGCACATGGAGGCAATGACGCCCAGATCATGGGTGACCAGAATGATCGCCATACCCAGCTTCTTCTGAAGATCCTTCATCAGCTCCAGAATCTGAGCCTGAATGGTTACGTCCAGAGCCGTCGTCGGCTCATCTGCGATCAGAATGTCCGGCTCGCAGGCAAGTGCCATGGCGATCATAACACGCTGACGCATACCGCCGGAGAGCTCAAACGGATACTGCTTGATCCGGCTTTCCGGCTCATTGACGCCTACCATCTCGAGCAGCTCAATCGCACGGCGGTTTGCTGCGGATCTGGTCTTGTACTGCGTGTGAAGACGAAGAGCCTCACGAAGCTGCCATCCAACCGTAAAGGTCGGATTCAGCGAGGTCATGGGATCCTGGAAAATGATGGAACACTTTTCTCCGCGGAATTCGTCCATCTGCTTCTTGCTGTAATTCAGGATATTCTCGCCGTTAAAGAGGATCTCTCCCTTTACAACCTTTCCGGTAGAAGCAAGAATCTGCATGATGGAATAGGCAGTAACGGATTTTCCGGAGCCTGACTCTCCTACCACGCCGAGGATCTTTCCTCTTCCGAGATTAAAGCTAACGCCGTTGACAGCCTGAACCTCTCCGGAATCCGTAAAGAAGGACGTGTGCAGGTCTTTGACCTCCAGAACATTTTCCTCTGCTCCGGCAGCCCCGCTGTCCGGGGTTTCATTGATATTGGTAATTACTTTCTCTTCTGACATTGCCGGCTCCTCCTCAGTTCTTCAGCTTCGGGTCAAAGGCATCACGCATGGCATCACCCAGCAGGTTGAAGGACAGTACAATCAGAATGATTGCAACTGCCGGGAATACGAGCTTCAGCGGATAGGACTGCATTCCCGACCGGGCTGCATTGGCCAGTGAGCCAAGGGACGGCATCGGAAGAGAAACACCAAGTCCCAGGAAGGACAGATATGACTCTGTGAAAATCGCGGCCGGAATTTCCTGCGCCGCCATAATGATGATGACGGACAGACAGTTCGGCAGGATGTGCTTCCGGATGATGCGTCCGGAGCTTGCGCCCATCGCTTTTGCGGCAAGCACGTATTCGTTCTGCTTGATGGTCAGAATCTGACCGCGCACAAGACGCGCCATGCCGACCCAGTACAGAAGACCGAATACAATGAACATGGATACCATGTTGGTGCCAAGCTTTCCGATGACGGGAATACTGGAGAAATCCATTGTTTCCTTGAATACAACTGACAGCAGAATGATGATCAGAAGATCCGGAAGCGAATAAATAATATCGACAATCCGCATCATGATCAGATCGACCTTGCCTCCCGCATATCCGGATATCGCTCCGTATATGGTACCGATCACCGTTACCATCACAGCCGCAAAGATACCAACCATGAAGGAGACTCTGGTTCCGTATACCACACGGATGAAATAATCACGGCAAAGCTCATCGGTTCCCAGAATGTGAGGGAACACCTTGACGTTATACTTCTCCATGTACGCCTTCTCCATATCGGAGTATTCAAACGGCGCAAGGTTTGCTGCTCTCTTGTCGCGAACACCCTCCACACTGATGATTTCCTCATAGCTGTAAGGAACGATCACCGGTGCGAAGATCATGATCAGTATAACCAGAAGCAGAACAACAATGGAGAACATTGCCAGCGGATTGCGTCTGAGACGCCGCATGCCGTCCTTAAAGAAGGTTGTGGACTCCGCCATGACATCCTGCTGCTTCTTCTCTTCCGCGGATGCCTTTTCAAATTTAGCCGGATCAAGCTGGAGGCTGAGCAGCCTTTTCTTCGGTGTGGGAATATCGTAATTCTGTGCCATCTCGTTCCTCCCTCCTTTAATCCAGTGTGATTCTCGGATCAACCAGCTTGTACACAAGGTCACTGAGCAGGTTCATGAGAATCATGATGAATGCAAGGAAAATTGTGGTACCCATAATCATCGGATAATCGCGGTTGGTAATCGAATCCACGAATTTGGAGCCAAGTCCTCCGATGGTAAAGATCTTCTCTACAACAAGAGATCCGGTCAGGATGCCGGCGATCAGGGGTCCGACATAGGTGATAACAGGAATCAGGGCATTCCGCAGGGAGTGAACAAAGATCACCTTCCACGGACGCACGCCCTTTGCTCTTGCAGTACGCACATAGTCCTGTCCGAGCACATCCAGCATGCTGGTTTTCGTAAGACGCGTGATGTACGCCATAGGAGACAGGGAAAGTGCAATGACCGGAAGGACATAGTTCGGATTGCTGGTGCTCCATACCGGAACCCATCCAAGCTGGATGCAGAACACAAGGAGCAGAAACGATGCCGCAACAAAGCTCGGCATTGCGGTAAACAGCGTAACAAAGAAAATGATGATGTGATCCGGCCACTTATTTCGGTTCAGTGCCGCAACACAGCCAAGCACAATGCCGCAGATAAGTGCCACAAGGACAGCCATCAGACCAAGCTTTGCAGAAACACGGAACGACTCGAAAATCGTCTGGGAAATACTGCGCCCCGTCTTCAGAGATACACCAAAATCTCCGTGAAAAAGATTCTTCATATAATTTGCGAACTGCACCTCTACGGGTTTGTCCAGACCATAACGGGCGTTCAATGCCTGCATGACTGCCTCAGACTTCGCCTTCTCACCGTTGAACGGTCCGCCGGGGATCGCATTCATCGTAAAGAAGGTAATGACGCAGATGAGGAACATCGTAACAACCGCCAGCAGCACACGTTTTACAACATACTTAGCCAACTTTCTTTCCTCTCTTCCATAAAAAAATATTGCTCGCTATCCAATGGCATCTGTCCCCCGGCCCCTTTATTGCCGGCTGCAAACAGATACAATAAAACACAATGGCGCCGCTGTTCCCTGCGCCATTGCGCTCATAGCTCTGCTGAAAAGACATCTGTCTTTATGTGAAAGACAAATGGTATTGTAACGGCTCTTCTGCTTTATGTCAATAAAGGGATGACGTATCGCAGTCTTTCGCCCCGTCTTTCACCCATTCTTTCGTAACCTGCAGAAAATCATCCGGAATTGCCGATAAGATGGATAACCTCTCTCCGGAGAATGGCTGTCTGCATTCCACGGACACCGCATGAAGAAGCGCACGCCTGCTCCCTTCTCCGGTTCCTTCCGGCATGGATTTTACATGCTGACAGAAGCTCTCGTCCCTGTGTATCCCCTGCTGCCGCAAAAATCCCTCCTGCTGCGCCGACCTTCCGTAGAGTGTATCTCCGCACAGGGGATGTCCGATCCCCGCCATATGCACACGGATCTGATGCGTTCTTCCGGTTTCGATCTGAAATCTCACAAGAGATTTCCCATCTCCTTCCGCAAGAACCCTGTAATGTGTCACCGCACGCATTCCTGTTGTACAGGTTCTCATTTTCATAAGAACTCCGGGCACCTTCTCCATATCCAGGTCAATGGTGCCGCATGGTTCTTCCTTGGGAAACGCTCCCTCGCAGATCCCCAGATAGGTACGAATGAAAATACCCTCCTGGCGCTGACGCTGCAATCTTGCTGCCGCTGCCCTGCTTCTTGCAAAAACAAGAACTCCTGAGGTCTCCTTGTCCAGCCTTCCGATAATCCGAAGTCCTGAGGCATCCGGGCCGGCATCGCGCTGCAGATACCAGGTCAGATAGTTGGCAATCGTGTCCGCATAATGTCCCGGACACGGATGCACCACCTCTCCCGCGGCCTTGTCCACGGCGATCAGATCCTCATCTTCATATAAAATGTGAATCGGACCGGGGGACGCGATGAGCTTTCCTGCATCCTTTTCCTCCGGGAGCCGGACGCGAAGAGTCTGTCCCGGCTGCATGCGCTCCGACACGTGAATGAGTCTCCCGCCGCAGGTGATGCCATCCTCCAGAAATTTCGCAGCGCTGATTTCATGTCCCGTCACACGGACGCAGTTCTTCAGAACCAGATTGACAAGACCGCCAGCCGTCCGGTCCAGATCCTCCGGCAGCAGCGTGTAGGATAATACCTTGTCCATGCTCAGTACACCGTGAGGTCATGAATCCATTTGCCGCGGCGTACCAGCACAAAGCCAACGGCCACCTTCAGAATTTCAACTGCCTGTACCGCCAGATACAGCGGCAGAATGGGAAGTGCCGTGAAGTGGATCAGAACCGTCGCGAGCGGAAGAGATACCGCCCACACAAAGCCGCAGTCGAAGAAGAACGTAATCCACGTCTTTCCTCCGGAGCGCAGCGTGAAATACGATGCATTTTCATAAGCATACAGAGGCATGCAGACTGCGCTGATCCGGATCAGACCGGCTGCAAACTCCCGCACCGTTTCCGTTGTGTTGTAAATCAGCGGGAAGAACGGAGCGACAAGGAAAAGCCCGGTTCCGCTGATGAGGCACAGGAAGACAGTAAATGCCGCAAGGCGGTAGGCATCGTCCTTCACCTCCTTCAGCCGTCCTGCTCCAAGCTCCTGGCCGAGCAGAATGGAAATGGCTTCTCCCATCGCAATGAAGGCGATGTTGAAGACGTTGCAGATGGTGCTTGAAATATTGAAGGCCGCGACAACATCGAGTCCCCGAAGAGAATACTGCTGCGACATCACCGTATTTCCAAGCGACCAGAGCGTCTCATTCAGAAGGAGCGGGAACGCCCTTATGACAATGCGAAGCGCCAGATCCCCCGGCACATAGAAGCCCCGGAACAGTCCTTCCATGTAGCGGTTCTTCTCCAGATGCCGGAGAAGCCACACGAGCACGAACAGAAATTCCACGAATCGTGAGATATTGGTTGCAATTGCCGCGCCGACGACTCCGAGCACGGGAGCTCCGAATTTTCCGTAAATCAGGATATAGTTTCCGGCAAGATTGACAAGAACGGCAACCACACCTGCCTTCATCGGTACAATCGTCTCGCCTGTCTCGCGCAGTGTTCCGGAGAGCACCTGTGTCGCGGCAAAGGGAATCATTCCGACCAGCATAACCCGCAGATATCCTTCTGCAGCCGCCATGGTGGCCACAGCATCTCCTGCCGCGCTGTCTCCCTTCAGCCACATGCCGATCAGGCTGCTTCCGCCATTGAAAAACAGGAGCGCCGCGCCTGCCGTCAGCACCAGTGCCATCACGATTTTGATTCGCATCGTATAGCGAAGGCCTTTTTCATCGCCCTTTCCCGCAAACTGGGCTGTAAAGATGCCGATGCCCGCCAGACCTCCGAAAACCATCAGGTTGTAAACAAACATCAGCTGATTGACAATGGCAACGCCGGACATCTGGTCGGTTCCCACCTGTCCCACCATGATGTTGTCCAGCATGCCGACAAAATTCGTAATTCCGTTCTGAATCATAATCGGAACCGCTACCATAAGAACGCGGTGGTAGAAATCCTTCGTTCCGATCAGTTTGCTCTTCTTCATAACAAATACACTCCCCTTGCTTCTATGAAAAATACGATTTCTGCTGTCTTATTTCTTTTTCCTCTTTCGATCCCTTTTCGGCTTCCGGTAACGATAATAAATGTTGCGCACGACAAGAAACATGCTGGCGCCAAGCGCAAACACAAAGCCGGCCGCCCCCAGCACCGGAATTCCCATCACCTTCGGCTTCATGTCGGTCGTGCAGATGATTGCCGAGGCCATAAGAAGCGCTGCGATGCACACACCGATGACAAGATTTCGCACAAGAGCATACGCGACTACCGTAAATTCGTCCTGAGCTCCCAGAATAATGTTCACCTTCGATCTGCCATTCAGAAACTCATTCAGAGAATCCGCCGTAAGAGAGGGGATCTCTGCTCCCTTTCTCGCCGTGCGATACAGAAGACGACCGCTCTTCTCCAGCTCCTTTTTCCAGTCAAGCTGGCGGACCGAATCCTCCGTAAACCTGGTGACTGCAATCTGGAACATGTTGATGTCCGGACTGATCTGCGCAAGCACTCCCTCCACATGCGCAAGTCCCCGGCAGAGCATGGTGACGCCGTGCGGGAGACTGATCCCGTTCTCCTTCATGATCTCCATGAGATCCGCAAGAACCTGCGCGATATCGATGCCGCCCATCGCGGCGGAGCCATAATCATCCAGAAATTTCCGAAGGTCCTCCCAGAGCTTCGCCCGGTCCGGCTTCCCGCGAAATTCGCCGATTTCAAGGACCGCACTTTCCACCATGCTGATGTCATGCAGTGCGATTCCCTGCACGCCCTTGACCATGACGCGGCGGTCCTTCTCCGATAGCCGTCCCATCATCCCCATGTCGATCCAAACGATCCTGCCGCCGCTGACCTTCACGTTTCCGGGATGAGGATCCGCATGGAAAAAGCCGTCATCCATCACCTGCTTGATGAAGTTGTTGACGTACTTCGTCCCGATCTCATGAAGATCGTAGCCGCCCTCCGTCAGAGCTTCCCGGTCATTGATGGCCACGCCTTCCACATACTCCATCACAAGAACACGGCTCGTCGTATATTCGTGGTAGAGTCTTGGGCAGGTCACATAGGCGATACCCTTGTTGTTCCGGGCAAATTCCTCCATGTTGGCGGCTTCCTTCAGGAAATCCATCTCCTCCTGGGCAACGCTCCAGAGCTCATCCAGGACCATGTTCAGATCCACCAGATTCTTCAGGTCGCCGACAGGGGGCATCAGATGAACCAGCCTGTGCAGCAGACTGATATCTCTTGCCATGACATCATAGATGCCCTTTCTCTGCACCTTGACGACAACGTCCTCACCGGTTTTCAGCACCGCCTTGTGCACCTGCGCAATGGACGCAGACCCAAGCGGCGTCGGATCGATGGAGGCAAAAACCTCGCGCCAGCTCTGGCGATAGGAGCGGTTGATGACCTCCTCCACCATCTCAAACGGCATTGGCGCAACCTCAGAATTCAGCTTCATCAGTTCGTCGCAGTAGCGCTTCGGGAGAATGTCCGAGTGGAGGGACATGATCTGACCAAGCTTGATATAGGTCGGCCCCAGTTCCTCCAGAATGACCCGAAGCTTTTCCGGCGAAATCCCTCTCGTAATCTTGTTCTTCGACAGCACCTGCCGGATTTCCTTCATTCTGGAGCGATTGTCCGCGGCTTCCTCCGCTTTCTTTCTGCTCTGCTCTTCCTGTTTCATTGTTTCTGCGTTCTGAGGCATATGCACATACCCTTTCCTCAAGCTGCCGAAAAAAAGAGCCGCAGACCATTCTGCGGCTCTTTCCGAAATCTGTGCGGATTCTGCGGCAGCTTATTCCGCCGTCTCCTCCGGCTTCTCTGCCATCTCTTCCTCAGCCTTTGCGATCTGAGCCTTCAGCTTCTCAAGATCCTCTGCGGAAAGTCCGGCAACAAGATCGGAGATGTTCTTCTCCTTCTTCTGAGCCTCGACCTGTTTCTTCTTCTCCTCTGCGTTATGCTTCAGCTCCTGATTCAGAGCCTTTCCCTGCTCCACAGTGAGCTCGCCCTTCCTGACAAGATCACCAAGAATCTCACCCGACTTCTCTACCGATGTAGCTGCAGCACCAATTCCAAGCAGAAAGAATTTCTTAATTCCGTCTCCAAGTTCCATAACGTACCTCCCGTGATGACTTTTCTGTCTACTGAATGATGATCCCCAACCGTTCAGCAGCCCTCGGACTGTGCTGAACAGTTACATTATAACACCCATGATCTTCGGCAGGAAGATGATACCTCCAATGATTGCCGACATAATTGCCGCAATCAGAACCGCACCTGCTGCCGCATCCTTGGCCTTTTTTGCAAGGGGTCTGCGCTCTTTCGTCACGAGATCCACCACAGCCTCCACCGCTGTGTTCACACATTCAAGGCTCATCACCATCCCGAACAGGATCAGACAGACGATCCACTCCTCCTTCGAAATATGCAGAAGACAGCCAAGCAGGATGACAAGAACCACTGCCGCGCAGTGAATCTGCATGTTCCTCTCCCTCCGGATTGTGTGAAAGATTCCCTCAAACGCATAGCCAAAGCTTTTATAAAGCGGAGCCTTCCGTTCTCTCTTATCCTTCCTGTCCTTCATTGCAATCCCCCTTGTAAAATTCCCCTGTTAAAAGCTTCCTCTATGCCTCCGGAAGCTTCACCTCATGCTCCGTCCGAACGCCCCTCGCAAAGGCATCCGCAGCTTCAAAGCAGCCCTCCACCATGTGGCCAACCGCCTGCGTGGTATAGAAGGCGGTGTGCGGGCTCAGAATGACATTCGGGAAGGAGCGAAGAAGCGCCATATCCCTGTTTGCGATCACGTCGCCGATCCGGTTGTAATAATAGAGTCCGTCCTCCTTCTCCAGTACATCCAGTGCTGCGCCGCCGACCTTTCCGCTCTCCAGTGCCTCCACCAGTGCATCGGTGTCAATGAGCTTTCCTCTTGCCGTGTTGACAATCCGGACGCCGTCCTTCATCCGCGCAAAGGCCTCCCTGTTCAGAAGGTGGTAGTTTTCCTCCGTCGCGTTGGTGTGAAGCGTGATGACATCCGATTTTTCAAAAAGCTCCTCAAGGGATACATACTCAGCATATTTCTTCACCGCTTCATTCTGGTAGGGATCGTAGCACAGAATTTTGCAGCCAAAGCCGGAAAGATGCTCGATGACCGTTCTTCCGATTTTACCCGTTCCGATGACGCCGACGGTCTGGAAGCTGATGTCCTCCCCGATCTTCTCCTTCAGAGAATAATCCTGCAGCTCGGCTCGCTTCAGGATGCTGACAATTCTTCGCTGCAGCATCATCGCCAGCATAATGGCATAGTTGGCAACGCCTGAGGGCGGATAGCTGACGTTGGAAACGCGCATGCCGCATTCCCTGGCCTTTGCAAGGTCCACATGGTCATAGCCGATAGACCGGCAGAGGATATACTTCACTCCGATGGACGCAAATCTCTCCACCATCGCTGCCGACATGTCGCAGGGGGTCATGCTGATGGCATCGGCTCCTTTTGCCAGAAGATAGTTCTCTTCGTCCGGATAATCCGTCGTAAAATCAAATTCGATCCCGTACTTCTCTGCATACTCGCGCGCAAACGAAAGCTCATCGAATTTTCTCAATGCGTAAAAATAAATTTTCATTCCGTCATTCCCTCCTGTAGTAATTTCCGCCGGTCACCGGCAGCTTCTTTTTATTCCCTTGTACCTCGTGATCATACCACGTTCTGATGCCAAAGGAATGCTTTTCCTCTTCCTGTGGTAAAATAACCGTATGAATACAACACCGGAAAATCAGAACATCAGAAAAGAGCACTCATAACGAGTTGCCTTCTGAAAGGAGGATGCGGATGACACCCGAAATTCAATCATTATATAAGCTCTGGCTGGACCGCCTGGACTCTGCGGATCCGATGCATGAGGAGCTTGCTTCCATCGAGGGAGACGAGGCGGCGATCACAGACCGCTTCTATCAGGAAATAGTTTTTGGAACCGCAGGACTTCGCGGCATCTGCGGCGCAGGAACCAACCGCATGAACACGCTCACCGTTGGACGCGCCACGCAGGGCATCGCCAACTACATTCTTCACTCCGGCGAGGAGATTTCCCGCGGTGTAGTCATTGCCTATGACTGCCGCTATCACTCCAGAGAGTTTTCTGAGCTGAGCGCACAGATTCTTACCGGAAACGGCATCAAGGTGTTCCTGTTTCCTTCTCTTCGCCCGACTCCCGAGCTGTCCTATGCCATCCGGAAGCTCGGCGCCGTGGCAGGCATCAACATGACGGCCAGCCACAACCCGAAGGAATACAACGGCTACAAGGTCTACTGGGCAGACGGCGCACAGATTTCCGGCGCCGTGTCTGACGGCATGCTCGCAGAAATTCAGAAGCTCGACCTATTCGATTCCTTTGGCAGCCTTTCTCTGGAAGAGGCAAAGGAAAAGGGGCTTCTTACCATGCTCGGCGAGCCGATGGACCGTGACTATCTGGACTATGTAAAATCCATGGCACAGCGCCCGGATTCTGAGCTCGACAAGACCGTTCCCGTTGTCTATACACCGCTCAACGGAGCAGGGAGCCTCCCCTTCTCACAGGTCATGGCAGAGCGCGGCTTTACAAGCTTTCTTCTCGTTCCGGAGCAGAAAGACCCGGATCCGGAATTTACCACAGTCGGCTATCCGAATCCCGAGGATCCGAAGGCCTTCCGTCTTGCGGAGGAGCTTGGGAAAAAGACCGGCGCCGAGGTTCTCATTGCAACGGATCCTGACAGTGACCGCATGGCAATCGAAATCCCGGACGGAAGGGGCGGCTATCTCCCCTTAAACGGCAATCAGACCGGTGCCCTTCTCATCGCTTACATGGCAGAAAGCCAGAAGGCAGAGGGCAGACTTCCCGCGAAAGCCGCGATGATCAAATCCATTGTGACCGGAGACTTCGGACGCGTCATCTGCGAATCCTACGGCATCCATGTCTTCGAGGCGCTGACGGGCTTTAAGAATATCTGCGGCCGCATCCCGCAGCTTGAAAAGGAGGGCTATTCCTATTTCTTCGGCTACGAGGAGAGCATCGGCTGTGCTCCCGGCGAGCAGGTTCGCGACAAGGACGGAATCCTTGCCGGAATGCTGATTGCAGAAATGGCGGCATGGTACCGCAAACAGGGCCTCACACTCGCAGATGCGCTGGAGCAGCTCTATCAAAGGTATGGATATTTTGCAGAGAATCAGATTTCCATTGTTCTGAAGGGACAGGAGGGCGCAGCCCGCATCGGGCGCATCATGGACGCCTTCCGCGCAGGAAAGCCGCACAGCTTCGGACGCTTTTCTGTTAAGGAAACCATCGACTATCTGCACGGTTATCAGGACATCCCCGCAAGCAATGTCCTTCGGTTTACGATGACAGACGGCAGCTGGTTTGCTCTCCGCCCGTCCGGAACAGAGCCCAAGATCAAGTTCTACTACTACGCCGTGAATTCCGATCCGGCGGTTTCCGCAAAGGCGGTCCGGGATATGATTCAGGCCGTCACGGAAATGATTGATGCCGTAAAATAAAAAATCGGGATCCCCTCCAGGCGAATATCCATATGACTGGTATCCGTTTGGAGGGGATCCCTTTTCTGTTTCCGAAATATTTACTGCTGCCTGCCCTTCCTTCCGGAGCACCCTCTGTCCGAAATCTGTATCAGCTTCTCTGCAATTCTCCTGCTTCCGAGCCCGTCTGTCAATGCGTGCATGCGGGCGGATTCCTGCTGTCTCAGAAGCAGAGCCTCGCCCGCGCCGCGCTCTCCCGCTTCCGGCAGGCCGTGCTTTTTGGCTGCGCCGCGCTCCGAAAGCCACGAAGCCACGTTTTTTTCCAGCTCTGCCAGAACCTCCTGGCTTCGGATATCGCCCAGATAAGTGACCGCGCCTGCCGCTGCCATCTGCTTCGCAAAAAGCTCCTGATTGTCCGACATGGAAAAAGCAAGCGTCGGCACTCCGGCCGCACAGAGCTCATACAAGGTTGTCCCTGCTGCCGAAATCGCAAGATCGCAGCCAAGCAAAAGCTCTGCAACCTTCTCCACGCGAGGATATCCCGGTGCCATCACTGCCGTTTCCGGCACGCACTGCACCAGTTTCTGAAGGCGCTTTGCCATGCCATAGGGATCCGTTCCACCCGTGGAAATCAGAATTTTCCTTACAGAAGGCCGGACTGCCGGCCTCAGATCCGCAAACTGCTCCCGAAGAGGCGCATATTTCGGTCCCAGAAGCCGGAATGGCGCTTTTTGATAGAAGCTTTGCAGGCTCTCAGCGTCCGGATCATAATTGATCACAAGATCCACCGCCGGATCAAAGGCTCTTTCATCATCGAGAAAGGCAAGCCCCGGTGCCGGATTTTCCTCTCTCTGTTTTTCCTGCAGGGAAGCTGCAAGAGTGCTCCGAAGCTGTTCGAACCAGCCTCCGGAAACCGCATAGGAGTCCACCAGAATCCAATCCGGCTGCTCCCTTTCCGCCAGCTTTGCAAGAAGCGGAAGCTCTTCGCCTGGCTTCCCGTAGGGAAGTCCCAGAACGGACACCTCCCATTCATCCGGGTTTCCGGAAAGCCTCTGCAGCCAGCTTCTGCTCTCCTCCTCCGCAAGAACAAAGCGCACCCTCGCGCCAAGCCTTCGAAGCTCGCCCGCGATGGACAGCGTGCGGGCCAGATGTCCGGATGCGATCTCTTCATTTGCGTCCGCGCGGATCCAAATTCTCATTGTCTGCTCTCTCTTCCCTGCCGGTCACCGGCAGCTTACGAAACAAAATCTCCTTCACGAAGCGGCTCTCCGCGCTCCAGACGATGCGCCGCTCTTTTGCCGAGGATCTCGTCAATGCGGGCAGGCGAAAGTCCGTCGCCCGGCCGGATGGAACGGACATTCTCCGGCGTCAGAAGCTCTCCCTCCGCCACATCCTTTACCACAAACAGAGAACGGACACCGCTGTGCTCCTCCTCCTGCTGCGGCGTCAGATGATAATCCGACACGCCAAGTGCCTTCTCCACACAGCGAATGTCACGAACCATCGCCGCAAATTCCTCCGGCTCCATGGAAAAAGCGCCGTCCGGACCGCCGTCGCTCCTCCTGAGTGTCATGTGCTTCTCCACCATGCAGGCTCCAAGAGCCACCGCTGCCACCGGAACCGCAGAGCCCATCGTATGATCGGACAGGCCGCACAGCGTTCCGTAGGTCTTCCCGAGCTCCGGCATCATTCTGAGATTAACATCCTCATACGGCGTCGGGTACGCAGACACGCATTTAAGGAGGAGAATCTGCTCGTTTCCTTCCTCACGGCAGGCCTGCACCGCAGCCTCGATTTCTTCCTTATGTGCCACGCCTGTCGCCAGAATCACCGGCTTCATTGTTCGCGCGCACTGGCGGATCAGCGGAATGTCCGTAATTTCATACGAAGCAATCTTATACGCCGGCATCTTCATCTCTTCCATAAATTCCACCGCAGTGGGATCAAACGGAGAGGAAAAGCAGGCCATTCCAAGCTTCTCCGCTTCCTCCTTCAGCCTCGGCTGCCAGTCCCATGGCGTATACGCCTCCTCATACAGGCCGTGCAGCGTCTGTCCGTCCCAGAGCGTTCCGCCCGTGATGCGAAAATACGGCTTATCACTCTCTATGGTGATCGTATCCGCCGTGTAGGTCTGGAGCTTCAGTGCATCCGCGCCGGCCTCTGCCGCCGCATGCACGATCTCCACAGCTCTGTTAAAATCCTGCAGGTGGTTGGCGGACATCTCCGCCACAATATAGGTCTTCTCTCCCGGGCCTATTTTTCTCCCGTCAATTGCAAGCTGTTCCATTTCGTTTTCCTCGTATCTGTTCCTTGCAGGTGCTTTTCCCTGCATCCATTACGTCCAATGATTCCCCGCAAGAAACTCGTCGTTTGTCCAGGGATCCCGCGCCGTATAGAGCGTTCCATCCTCTTTTTTTACCAGCACAGCCGGAAAATAGTGGATGAAAAGAGGCGTCAGGCAGATGGTGTATCCGCCGGCAAGGTCATAGATCACAAGGTCCCCTTCCCTCAGCTCCGGCGCATTTTCCTCCTCAAACAGGCGGTCATACTCCATGCAGGTTGCTCCGCAGATCATCTGCGAGGGGAGCGTTTCTCTTACCTCCCCCTTCTCATCGTCCGCTGTCTTATATTCCAGATGATGCGGGTACCATCTTCTCGTCACCTGCGGATTCAGGTTCACGCGGCTTCCGTCCGTCACCACGTACACATGCTCTCCGATCCGTTTCACATCGCGCACAGAGGTCACAAAGGTAAAAGAAGATGACACCATCGAAACTCCCGGCTCCAGGATCAGTGCTGTTTTCTCCGGGTCAAAATACTTCTTCAATTCCCCGGCAATTGCAGGGACGTAATCACGGAAATCCGGCTTTCCCTTCACGCCGCCGTAATAGCCGCCGCCCATATCAATGTAGGAAAGCTCCTTCAGATCATATTTTTCCGCAAGAGACACCGCAAAAGCCGCAACCGCCGCATATGCCTTCACCGAGCGCGACTTGGTCGACGAATGAAGATGAAGTCCCGCCACCTCGGCTCCGGGTATGCTGCGAAGCTTTTCGATCACGGCCGCAAGGCTTCCGTTCTCCTCGCAGTAGCCAAACCTGCTGCCCTCTTCCTCTGCGGGAACCTCGGACGGCACCAGTTTCCGGAAATCCACATTGACCCGAAGACCGACGCGGAAGGGCCTGTCAAAGCCTCTGCGTTCCTGTGCCATTTCCGAAAGCCATTCCGACTCCTGGGAAGAATCCAGATTGACAAGTCCCCCGTCCGAAAGCACCTTTTCAAAAACGCATCTGTCCTTGATGGGACCGTTGTAAATCACCTTATCCGGAGCAAAGCCGATTCGCATCGCCAGATCATATTCCTCTGCGGAAACCACCTCCGCCCAGAAGCCGTTCTGCCGGAAATGATTCAAAAGCCACGGGAGCGAATTGGTTTTCACCGAGCAGGCCGCAACCGAGTGTTTTCCCCATCCCGACTCCAGAGCGCCCTTAAGAAGCGCAATGTCCTCATTCAGTTTCTGTTCTTCAATTTCATAATAAGGGGTTTGCATCAGGCGTTCTCTACCTTCTTTTCTCTCAATGGGTCGGCATGTGTCTGCGCATTCATTCGAATGTATTTCTGTTCTGCGAGCTCCCAGTCCTCCATTGTATCAATGTCCTGCACTTCCTTCTCCGGCAGAACCAGCGGAACCATGTCCTCCACATCCGTTGTCCGGCCGCGGAAAAAGGCATCGCTTCTGCACGCATAAAACTGACCGGCGTCGTGATAAATTTTATCCAGGTCCTGCGACCTTGCCGTCTCATACTGCGGCATCCACCTCGCCACACAGCCGTTTCGCACGACAAAGCCCCGCTGCGGCGGATAGGAGAATCCAACCACGGGAAGAACCGACTCATGCTCATCCAGCATTTCCATCGCGGTCTTCAGACGCTCCGGCGTAAGAAACGGAGCCGTCGGATAGATGCAGCAGAAGCGCTCCGCAGGATTTCCCAGCTCTGCATAGGTCCCCAGAACCTCCGCGATGACTTCGTCCGTCGTCGCATAGTCTCCTGCCGTCTTTTCTGATCTCCGAAACGGCACCGCTGCGCCGTATCGGATTGCGATCTCTGCAATCCTGTCGTCATCCGTGGAAACCATCACCTCATCAAACACGCCGCTTTTCAACGCCGCTTCTATAGAATAGGCCAGAATCGGCTTTCCGCAGAACTCCTTGATATTTTTCCCGGGGATTCTCTTGCTGCCGCCCCGCGCGGTAATCATCGCCAGATTTCTCATCTCTTCCCACCATCTGTCCTTATGCCTGCATACGGAATTCCGCGCGGAGCTTCTCATCCGCCGCATCCAGCTGTGCGTCATTTTCCCCTTCCAGGATATAATAGCCGCGGCCCATCACCGAGGCGCCGTCTCTTACCTCCGCCAGCTGATCTCCGGGCCTGATATGACAGACGTAGTCCAGCAGAGGATAACGCTCCTTCAATTCCCCGGGATCCGGCACGGACCGGACCGTTCCCTTTGCAAGGTCAAAATACCGGATCAGCAGCTTTCTTGTCTTCTCCGGCCGGAACAGCCCTTCTGCATTCTCATTCCGGCTGTCCATCAGCTCCGGGAGTGCCAGCTTCAGAAAATCCTCCACCAGCGTCACACCGGTCGAGAGAGGGGTGAACAGATTCGAGAGGTTATGTCCGGAGGGTCTTGCCGAGGTTTCAATGACAAACGGCTCATCCGTGAGCGTTCCATCCTCTCTTCTTTCCCGAATCAGATCCGCATGCACCACGCAGTTTCGAAAGCCCATGGCCTCGCCGGTTTTCTGCATCAGCCGGCAGCATTTCTCATAGAAAGCAGGCTCTTCCTCCGGAAGCTGCGCATAGTATCCCACACACTGCCGGTAAGGCGGCGGCGTATTCTTCTTGCGGCGAAGCAAAACCATCCGGAATTCTCCGTCCACATAGGCTCCGTCCACGCCGTACTCCGGTCCCGGAATGCAGGTTTCCACGATGTAATCCTCCGGAAGTCCGGTGTCTTTTCCGAGCTCATATTGAAGGAAGCATAAAAGCTCCTGCCGGTTTCCGCAGATTTCCACACCGCGGCTTCCGGAGCCAAAGCGAGGCTTTACAATCACGGGAAACCGGGTCATCCCGGAAAGCTCTTCTTCCCGGACCTTCTGCCCCTCTTTCAGCAAAACAAGCTCCGCATTCCGAAGTCCTGCTTCTCTCATCGCCTGATGGAACCGGTATTTGTCCGTGCACTTCTCTGCGGCTGCCTGTGAAACTCCGGCCAGATGATATCTGTCGTTGACAGCGCCGATGGTAGTCAGGCAGTGCCCAATGGGCGCAGGCACCACCGCGCAGGGCTGCAGCCGGTCTGTAATCTCAAACACCCTGGTCAGATCATTGATGTCCACCGGAAAAGCCTCATCGGCCGCCGGCAGCCCCTTTGCCTTTTCGTTGCCATCCATGGCATCCACCCAAAGGCCATGCCGCTGCGCCGTCCGGATGGAAAAAACCGCTTCTTCATTTGCTCCGATTACCAGTGCCCGTTTCATCATTTCCTCTCATCGTCCATCCCGCAGATGCATTATCTGCAGATGATTTATCTGCAGATGTTTTTGCATGTGCGTTATCCGCAGATGATTTATCTGCAAATGTTTTTTTCATGTGCGTTATCCGCAGATGCTGCCTCCGCACAGGATGTGCTCTCCCTCATAAAACACCGCCGCCTGTCCCGGCGTAATCGCCCGGACCTTACTGTCAAACCGCGCCGTCAGCTCATCCTCGCCGGTCCTTGTGATGGTGCATGGCGCAGCTTTTGCTCCATAGCGGATTTTCCCTTCTGCGCGCCGGCTTTCTCCGATCGGAAGCTCCTTCTCCGAAATCGCCATAAAGTTCAGCTCCCGACAGGTCAGCGTATCCGCAAAAACATCCTCGTTCTCGCCGATATACACCGTATTGGTCCTTGCGTCGATACCGGTCACAAAAACCGGATGTCCGAGTGCAATCCCAAGGCGCTTTCTCTGCCCCACGGTATAATGGATGATGCCCTTGTTCGGTCCAAGATCCGTTCCGTCCCGGTAGACAAAGCGTCCTGCGGGCGGAATCCGTTCCGCAGCATTTCGCTCCAGATAGCCGGCATAATCATCGTCCGTGACAAAGCAGATTTCTTCGCTGTCCGGCTTCTTCGCAACCGGAATTCCCGCTTCCTCTGCCATTCTCCGGACCTCATCCTTATGATAATCTCCCACAGGCATCAGCGTGTGTGCAAGCTGCTCCTGTGTCAGGCGGTACAGCGCATAGGTCTGATCCTTCGCTGCGGTCACGGAATTCCGGATCGTATAGCGTCCATTGGGGAGCTGCTCCACCCGAGCATAATGTCCCGTTGAAAGGTACCGTGCTCCAATCTCACCCGCCTTGATCCGAAGTGCCTCCCACTTCACAAACCGATTGCAGGCAAGGCATGGGTTCGGTGTCCTCCCCTGCAAATATTCATCAATGAAGTAATCGATCACCTTTTCCTGAAAAACATCACGGAAATTCATCACGTAATACGGAATTCCCAGAAGTCCGCAGACACGTCTTGCATCATCCACAGCGCTCTGCCCGCAGCAGCCGCCCTCCCGCTCCATCTGTAAGGAGCAGGCCGCATCCCACACCTGCATGGTGACGCCGATCACTTCATATCCCTGTAATTTCAAAAGGTATGCCGCGACGGAGGAATCTACTCCGCCGGACATACCTACAACCACTCGTTCTGCCATCACATTCCTCAGTCTGCAGCCGCCGGTACTTCTGCCGGTGCTGCTGCCGGTGTTTCTGTCGATGTATCTGTCAGTACTTCTGTCGGTGTTTCTGTCGGTGTTTCTGACTCACCGGTTTTCTCCGACACCGCAAAAGCTTCCTCTGTCATATCGGGGCCTGCCTGCTCTGAGCCAGCACTCGCATCCGCTGCAGCAATGGGCTCGCCCGCGATCATGCTGTCGTCAGCTTCTGCAGTTTCCGGCTCGCCCGCGATCATGCTGCCGTCAGCTTCTGCAGTTTCCGGCTCGCCCGCGATCACCTGTGCATCCCCCGCATCTGCCACAGGTCCTTCCATGAAAAGCGTCGCATCCTCCTGCGGAGCAATCTGAAGCTCCGGCGAAATCTCGATCACTTCCTCAACCTGTGAGGTTGCACCTTCTTCCACCTTGACCGGATCCGGAACCGATCCGTTCTCAAACGGATAGATCACACCGATCTGTCTTCGGATTACGTCACAAATCCGCATCATCCGGATGGTCTCATCGTGCGTCATCTCCGGACACTCCAGCCATCCGTTCTCAAGAGCCATGCGGCAGGCCTGCAGCTCATATTCGTAGCCCGTGATTTGTCTGGGTCTCTTGTAGGAAGCGATCTTCTTATACTTCCCGTCATAGACCGTCATCCTCTCGAAATTATTGATGTTATCGATCACAAGATAGCCTTCTGTTCCGACAATGGTGCCCTTTCGATCCGTCGTCCCGAGCATCGTTGCGGTCAATGCAGCCATCCGTCCGTCCTTGTAAATCAGTGTCAGATTGTCCTGCTCATCCAGATGCTTGCTCGTATACGTGCAGGAAGCCTCCACGCGTAAAAGGTCATCTCCGAACATCATAGAGGCAAAGTTCAGCGGATATACGCCAAGATCAAGTAAGGATCCTCCGGCAAGTGCAGGCTCCACCATGCGCTCCTTGCCCTTGATCGCATATCCGAGGTTTGCCGACAGGCAGACAGGCTTTCCGATGACGCCGCTTGCCAGAACCTCCTTCATTGTCCGGACAAACGGCATATATCTTGTCCAGATTGCCTCCGTAATGAAAACATTCTTCTCCTTCGCAAGACGGAACACCTCTCTCGCCTGTGCTTCGTTTACCGTAAATGCCTTTTCCACAAGGCAGGGCTTTCCATAGGAAATGCAAAGCTTTGCATGCTCAAAATGCTCAGAGTGAGGTGTTGCAATATAGACAAGATCCACCTTCTTATCCTGCAAAAGCTCCTCATAGGAGCCATAAGCCTTCCGTACTCCGTTTCTTTTTGCAAAACCGGTTGCCTTGTCCAGATTTCTGGAAGCTGCCGCATACATGCAAAAGCCCTTGGTTTTCCGTACCGTATTCGCCATCGTCGCGGCAATGGCACCGCATCCGAGAATTCCTACATTCAATCTGCTCATTTCAAACCTCCCATCCTGTGTCGTAAGCCGGTAAGCTTACGCCCATTGCACCTCTATCTGCTGGCTCTATGATTTGAGGATGCTTTTCCCCACGGAAATACATCCCTGACAGGACATTTCTCCGAATCAGGATGCTTTTCCCCACGGAAATGCATCCCTGACAGGACATTTCTCCGAATCAGGATGCTTTTCCCCACGGAAATACATCCCTGACAGGACATTTCTCTGAATCAGGATGCTTTTCCCCACGGAAATGCATCCCTGACAGAACATTTCTCCGAATCAGGATGCTTTTCCCCACGGAAATGCATCCTCAGCCAGCATCGCCCGAAGCATCTTCCGACGTCGTCTGCCCGACCTCCCCGGAAGTGCTTTCCTGACTATCATCCGCCGCACCGGGCTCGATCTTATCGAAGAACTCGCTCTTTACATACGCGGACTGTCCGTTGAAGATGATCTCGCTCCATCCATCTGCCAGCTCTTCCACCAGCTGGAACTCGTCTCCTGCAGAGGCCGAACCGATCCTCGTTCCTTCTGCAGAGGCCGATTTGCGGATATTGACACCGTCCGTCTTCGCTCTCAGGTAGGTTGTGTTCTCATTCGCTTCGCTTCGGGATGCATTCAAGGCCGCCAGCTGCTGTCCAACAGAAATATCAATGGTTGATGCAATCTGATCCAGGTAATCCGCAAGCTCCGCATCCGAAGCAAGAAGATCGTTGTATTCCGCAGAGGTCTGGTTATTCAGATCTACCACATCATCCTGTACCGATACCAGCTGAATATATTCTGAAACCGTCTTCGGCTGCGTTTCATCATTATTTATATACAGAGTTCCATCATCCCTGGTGCAGACATACATGGTCTGCAGTCCCGGTATCTCCCACTCGTGATCCTTAAGCTTCAGCTTCGTATAGACATAAGCTACATAGGAGTTGTCCACAGGTCCCTTTTTGGTGTAGACGTCAACCGTTGTATAGGAATCAATATAGTTGGCGAGCTCCTGGATCCGGATCTTCTCCTCGTCAGAAAGTGCGGAGCTGATGCTCTGAATGGTATCTGCATCTCCCTCTGCCACTGCCCTGTAGTAATTCTGGAACAGAGCATCGACATCCTCATATGCATTTAATTCCAGCTCCACTTCCTCCGCCGGGGTTTCCTCCGTTTCTGCAAGGGACGCTGCCTCCTGTGCCTTTTCCCTTGTCTGTCTTCGCAGTGAAAAAGCGAGCCCTACCGTAATCAAAACGCACAGAAGAAGGAACAATGGCATCACAACCTTTTTGTTCCTTCTGAGGAATTCTCTTGTATCGTAATAAAAATCAATCAGTCTATCCTTGAACATCAGTCTCAATCCTGTTTCTGAAAATACACATCCGAAATAATATTATACCTGTTGATGGTCAAAAAGAAAACCAACAGCAGGATCTCTGAAAAAAAGCCCGGGCGCCTGAAAATCGGCGTCCGGGTTTCATTATTCAATATCCATCCTGCCTCAGAAAGAAGCCAGAAAGTCATGAAGAATACAGTCACCATCAAAGATATCGCCCAGCCATGATTTAACGATTTCACTGCGAAAGCTTCCGGAACAGGTCCTCAAAAAGTTCATCCCGGTGAATGTGATACACATATCGGATCAAATGCCTGGTGGGATCAAAGCTGTAGTGATGGTCGTATTCCGGAATCGGACTGGCCACCAGGTAATCATCCTCAAAATTACCATCAAGAAGCCATGCCACTGCGGTAACATCCCAGATCACGCGTGACCAGGTAGGCTGACCGCCCGAGCATCTCAGGCCTTCGCTGACGGTAGTCTTCATCAGATAATCACAAAGTGCATTTTTCCCGGAAAGATGGTATTCCAGCTCCGGACCCGTTGTTGCAAAGGAAGATACCACTCCGCTGCAGGGGAGCTGAACCAGGGCGACTCCGCAGCCAAAAACGATTCTTGCCGCCGCAATGTCCTGAAACAGATTAAACTCATGACTGTCCGGCCAGTTGTGCGCATTGCCCCCAAGCCATACGACTACGATGCGATCAATGATTTCCGGATTCATCAGTATGGCAGAAGCAATATTCGTAATCGCTCCGATCGCAACCACATATAGAGGCCGGTCCGGAATATATTCCATTGCCCTCTCCGCCAGATTTGCCGCAGCGGGGGAATCCACCGGCGTTTCTTCATCCGGAAGATACCGAAGCGAGCCCCTGTACACCTCCTGCTTCAGCTCCGCTCTTCCCGCAAGCTCCAGAATATTCAGAATCTCCTGATAGCTCTTTTCCATTCCGTCCGCCGGTCCATTTGATTTCTCATTATGAAAGGGAGCGGCATAAATCGCCTTCACATTCAGCTTCTCCGGAGACCGAAGCATATAGGAAAGCGCAAACTGATCATCAATTTCATTGTAGGTGTCTGTATCCAGAATGACATCCACCCTTCCCTTCGGCTTTTCCAGCCGCCGCAGCAAAGCGATTGTATCAAGTGTTTTTGAATGATTTTTTACATCCGACATTTTCTTTTCCTCAGGCAGTTCGAAACACGACAAAGGACTGCGGATAGATTTCATAGAAAACCGCGTCAGAAAGCCATTTCGGATATGATCTCATTTCAGTCCTTCCTGCTTACAGTTCAATATGCAAGCCATCATAAGCCACTGTAAAGGGATGCTCTCCCTGTGTCTGGTCCAGAAGGCTCTGAAGCTTCTCATGGTAAGCCGTATGACAGTGGTTAATGTGCGTAACGTAAACCGGACATCCGGGAGCCAGCGCCTTTTTCTCATCCAGACGCTTTGTCTGCTCCATCAGCGTTTCCACACATAAATGCACGCTCCATTCCTCCTGCGGGCTTAAATTTCCAAAGGTACACTCCGTCACCCAGATATCGGCACCCGCGTTTTCCAGAAATTCAAAGGTTTCTTCGGAATAAAGCCCCGTATCCAGACTGTAAAGAAGCTTCTTCCCGTCCGGCAGCCAAATCAGATAGTTGGCACTTTTCTCGTCCGGCATATTCCCCCGGTGATTGCCTCTTACCGGAGTCACCTTATACTTCCCGATCTCATAGGTTTCGAAACAGGAAAGGAGGTGGAAATAATACAGCCCCTGGCTCTCCATCCTCCTGAGGTCTCCGCCAAATGCAATCGGGCTGTTTCTTAGTTCTTCGATGTAATCATACGCCCGCTCGGTCAGATAAAAATGAATGGGCTTATGCCGGTGCACGGTTGCCATCATGATCAGGCCCAGAGCCTCGAAATTAAAATGATCGTCATGCGTATGAGTAATCAGGACATGCTCGATATCGCGGAGGGACCCATATAACAGGGCCTGAGAAAAAATATCAGGCCCCATATCGATCATCAAATCTTTTCCCACGCGAAAGCATGACCTTTTCCGGATGTTTCTTCCTCCGTATTTTCTTGCGTGGTTACACATTTCGCAGTCACAGAACGGATTCGGAATTCCCTCCGAAGCACCGGTTCCGTAGAAAATACCGGTTCTTTCTGTTATCCCCAAATCAATATCAGGGAGTATTTTTGTATCAGTCATGTATTCCATCCTCATATAATGTGATGTTCACATCGCCAATCCCGCAGCCGGTCTCCCTCAGAACTTGTTCTGAACAAACGTTCTCTCGCCATCAATATAGATATCATTCGCCAGCTCGTTCATCAGGCGAAGATCCTGGAACGTCTTGCAGTGCTTGCCCAGAATATTAATGTTGTCAAAATAAATATCATGCGGCCGCACTTCGCGTTCCGGCGTCTGGAAACCACGGATCGTGGAAACCGGGAAATCGCCGTTCAATACCGTGATATTCTCGAAATGAATGTCATCAATCATTCCCTTTTCCCACTGCATCGTATATTTGCAAAGCAATGTCTTGATATCAAACAGCTTCTGCTCCGCCTGCTCGATGCGAATGTTTCTGTAGTGAATATCGTGGATATGACCGCCGTCCGCCTGGTGGATGGAAATCGCAGCTCCGCCCATGTTCCCTTCGTACTGGCAGTGAATGATATCATTTTCTTCAAACAGAAGATCATGAACCTCGGTCTGCAGACCGTAACCGATTTCAATGGCATTCCCGGGCTCTGCATTCCAGATGACGTTATGATGCGCATGCACCTTCGTCACCTCTCTGACCGTCGAGGTATCTCCGATCAGAGCATGAGATTTGATGCAGATGCAATCATCCGTTGCACGGATAAAGCAGTTCTTAATCTCCACAAAGCGGCTGCTCGTCACATCGATTCCATCACCGGTCACAATACGTGACATTACATTGATGTCATCAATCAGAACGTGATCGCAGGCCGCCGGAACGACATGCCAGGACGGTCCGTCCACCGCCGTGAAGCCTTCCAGTCTGACATTGTTGCACCACTTCAGATAAATAAAGAACCGGTCTGCATTGCTGTCCGGGAGATGCCAGCAGGCACCATTGATTATTCCGTTTCCTACGATGGAAATGTTGTCGCAGTGGTCTGCGTACACACAGCCCGAAACAACAGCCCCCTCTTCCACATAAACCGTGTCATTCGGCTTTAAGGTCAGCACACCGACGTTGTATGCTTTTCCCTTTTCAAAATAAATCGTTGTGTTCTCCGGCTTCGGAATTCGCCTGGAGCAGAGCACAAAAAGCGCGTTGTGAAGTCCGCCGTCTGTCTCAATCGTAAATTTCATCGGCTGATCCAGGTGAATGTGAAGCTTGTTGCCTTCCTGCTCAAAATGGATGCCATAGCTGGTCGGGCGAATGACAACTTCCTGAAACTCATCACGGATCGTAACCGCAATATCCAGCTCCTCCTGCTCCTGCTCATCCACGACCACAGGAACATAATTGAAGGAATCGGTCCAGTATACCGGGCGCTCCGTTCCGTTGCAGGTCAGTGAGAAACGCTCCGACTTCGGAAGATCCTCCACGCTCTCCATCTGAAATCTCGGCTCTGTGACCGGAGCCGGATTCGGATCATAAATCAAGTCATTCAAAAAATCTTTCATAAAATGTAACCCCCATTGTGTAAAATTTATTATGTGAAAATCATCAGTCCAAGCGGAAGTTTCTATACTTTTACATTTGTGCTTAATGCCCATTTTCATCCATCGTATTGCAAACCATTGCTTGCAATCTTACTGTTTAGATATATAGCGTTCCATTCTTTTAGTCAATAAAAGTATGACTCTGAATTCTGCCGAACACGATCAAAATCACAACAGGAAAAGGGGAAAGGGCAAAAGGAATGAAAAAGGAATATATTGAAAAGATCTATGCCGGATGGCTTGCAAAGGTGATCGGCGTTCGATATGGCGCTCCGGTGGAAAGCTGGACCTACGAGAAAATCAAAAAATTTTATGGAACACTGGATGACTATCCGCAGGATTACAAATTATTTGCGGCAGATGACGACACAAACGGGCCGCTCTTTTTCCTTCGCGGCCTGGAGGATTCCGGACATTATAAGGATGAGGGAAAAGATTTCTGTGCCCAGGATGTCGCCTACGCTTTATTAAACTATGCTCCTTATGAGCACGGTTTCTTCTGGTGGGGCGGCTACGGAATTTCCACCGAACACACGGCTTATCTGAATCTGCGGAACGGAATTCCTGCTCCCAGAAGCGGGAGCATCGAACAGAACGGGGCCGCTACAGCCGAACAGATCGGCGGTCAGAGCATGCTCCAGCGTAATCGGATCCTTAAACAACATGGATATTCCCTATGGAGCGCTCTATATCACGAAGCTCGCCTATGCGCTTTCCGGCGAAACACCGCCGGAGCCGTGGAAGGACATCATTGACAGCCATATTGATGCCTGCCATTTTGAATTTCCCGGTTCCACGCATGCTATGCATGTAAAGACGGACGACGACGCGCTCAAGCAGGAGGGATCCTCCAATATCCGGATTGAGAACTCCTCCGAAGCTGCACATACCGGAGCGAGATCTCTGAAATTTACGGTTACCTCCGTGCCTTCCGGAAGCAATGTTTATGTTTATAAAAAGACCTGCTACTGTCCGGACGACTTCAGCGATGACCGGTATAATCCTTGCTTCTCACCGCTCATTTATCCCGGGCAGACCATACACGGAAATGCATTCATCCCGGATTATTCGGAAGCGGATGCGATAACAGCAGGACTTTATTTCCATGATGGCTACTCCGGAAGAGTTTATTACGGCGATTCGGTTGGAATGAAAAAGGGGGAATGGGCATCCTTGTCTTACTCCATCCCTCAGATGGAGAACGTACTGATTGACGAGATCGGGTTTGTTTTCACCGGAATAAACACACTACGTCCCGCTTTTGAATGCGCAGGCTTTGTTGATGATTTCTATATCGACGGATGCCCGGATTACACCTATGATATGGCCTACAGCAAGGAAGAAAAATGGCCCGGCCTGCACCGCGAAATCAGCCAGTTTACCAGATTGACCGGTCACATGTATCTCGCGGAAAATGAACTGCATTTGTCATGCTCTGATTTTGCCGAATGCTACACCGGAGCATATCACTGGACCGATTATTCTGCAGAGTTTCTCATCACTCCGCGAACCGGAAGCTTCCACATGGTAAATTTCCGTGTGCAGGGAGGCGTTCGCTCTTATGCGATCGGATTGCTGGATCATAAGATTGCCCTCTTAAAGAACAGCAACGGATACCGCATCTTAACCGAAAAGTCCTTTGAATGGGCTCCTGACAAGCCGGTCAGAATCCACATAACCGCCACCGGAAACAGGATCGAGGCGCAGGTCGAAAATGAGGTTCTGCAATATACCGACACCGACCATCCGTACCTTTCGGGACAGATCGGACTTTCTGTCAGAGACGGCAGCCATGTCAGTATGAACCGTTTCCGTGTATCGCCGGTTTCCTGTGAATAATCGGAATACCATGCAGATGTTTGTCCGTAAGTAGCCCCTGTGCCAAGCTCCTGTGCCAAGCTCAATGCGATTTCAACCTACTTCATTGTATTTTCTTCCTTCTCTGGTATACTCTGAAGCAGACAGGGGCTTTCGCCCCCGCCTTACTACTTCAGAGCCTTCACAGGTTCGATTGCGGCCTGAAGAAGATTAAGAATTGCGGTAGCAAGAAGGATTCCGGACAGAAGCTTCTTGCTATCGTTTTTCTGTCTCTTTATTTATTCTTCCCATTTTCTCATCTACAGCTGCCAGAATATACTCGCTCATGCTTACTCCTTCTTTCCTGGCAGCTTCCCTGATAGCGACTTTCTCGCCTTTGGGGAAAACAAGCTTATCCAGTCGTAATTTTCCCTTAAAATCTTAATTTTTTAAAGGAGGACCTATTTTGAAATCGAAAGATGATATTGCATCCCACAAGGGAAGAGCCGTACACACACTTGATTCCCTTCTCGATAAGTATATTGAAAATGAGAATAGCGCTTATTTAAAAAAGGCCGATCTGATCTCGTATTGGCTGGAAGAGTTTTCTAAATACATCGAACAAGAGGAAGACTTTGATCCTGGCCGCATTATCCGTTACAAGCGAGGAAACGTGATACGTGTTAATTTTGGCTTTCGTGTTGGAGCTGAATTTGGCGGTTTGCATTACGCTGTTGTAATTGAGAACAAAAATGACCATAAGTCCAAGGTAATCACTGTTGTTCCTCTGTCTTCCACGGACGGTAAGCGCATCCGCTCTGAAAATGTGGACCTCGGAACAGAGCTTTATCAAAAGGTCCGTAATGTCCAAGCTCACCTTGCGGAATCCCTTAAAGCAGAGCTTACAGAGGTGCTTTCCATAAAGGAATCCTTTGATACTCTTGTTCAGAACTCTTCTGAGCATCCGGAACATATACAGGAGACGCTTCTAATGCTGAATGACAAGATCGATCGTCTTGAAAAAGCATCGAATCATCTGAAGCGGTATACCAAAGAAATTGAGCGCATGAAAAGCGGAAGTCAGGCTATCATGAACCAGATCATTACTGTCAGCAAGCAGCGTATTTATGTGCCGAAGCGTAGCGAAGATTTTCTGTATGGTGTTTCTCTTTCTCCGTCCGCAATGGACAAGATCAATGAAAAGCTAAAGGAACGTTTCATTTTTATGTAAAATTTATTTGACTGCGATTGCTTCCTGAGATAAGATAATAACGCAACAGAGATGTTGCAGAATCTAGCCTATAGGGCATTATAGAATATCTATTTCTAGAGAAGGAGCTTCGCAGAAATGTGAGGCTTCTTTTTGTATAAAGAAAACCGCCCCGGTGTTGGCGCACCAGAGCGGCCGGCACTCCGAAGAGTACCATGGATTCTCCATGAATCTTCTACATGGTACCATCTCCGGAGCGCCGTTTCAAATACCGGCGCTATTTTTGTACCCATTTTTAAGGAGGTGTGTATGAAGGTTACAAAGCTGCCATCCGGCAATTACCGCTGCAGGGTTTATGTTGGCACGGATGATACCGGGAAACGCTCGTGGAAGTCCTTTACCGGGCCGAACCGAAAACGCGTGGAGCAGGACGCTGCCAATCATGCAGAGGTCCGGGCACTTCACCAGCAGCACCCTGCGGCAGATCTACACACATACCCTTCAGGATCAATCTCAGAAGGAAACGGAACGGATCCTGAATGGCTTCAAAGAGATAGAGGGATAACGTCCGTTCTGGTCGATTTCGTGTCACATTTCGTGTCACATACCCATCAAAAAAGCGGTTTTTTGTGACACGAAACCGGTTTTTTACCCTTCATTTTTGAAACTGGAAACTATCAAAAAAGCCCGCATTTTCAACGTTTTTGAGGAATTACGCTGAAAATACGGACTTTTGAAAATTCTGCGGCTGACAGGAATCGAACCTGCATTAAAGGCGTCGGAGGCCTTCGTTCTATCCATTAGACTACAGCCGCATAAACGCAGTACAAATGATCACTGCAGGCTAACTGCCGTGCCTTCAAAACCGAACACAGAAAATTATTTCTAACTTCGTTCCTCTCTGGAACACAAGCAACACAATGACTTTTAAGGATAAGCTTCCGACCGATTAGTACCTGTCAGCTGAGTGGATTACTCCACTT
>ENA-OUOY01000098-OUOY01000098.1-human-gut-metagenome-genome-assembly--contig:-NODE-98-length-68932-cov-6.851591_pt1 | contig 68932 bp, 51 predicted proteins | sample MGYA00237937_ERZ548767 | MGnify/ENA primary metagenome ERZ548767 (study PRJEB26490, sample SAMN05356887) | human gut metagenome | biome: terrestrial biome; feature: human-associated habitat; material... | reverse complement strand
CTTATGTTCTTATGTCCTTATGTTCTTATGTTTACCGCGTTAGCGGCTGCCAAGCTATGCGTTAGCGGCTGCCACGCTACGGCGTCAGCCCATTAGCATATTGACATATTAGCACATGCCGCGTCAGCGGACGTCAATCATATAGCTACTGCCCCCCGGGCGGCGGCACAACACAACCTGTGGCTGTATTTGCGAACGTATCTGCTCGGTGTGGCTTATCACGCCCACCTTGCGGCCCTGGGTGTTCTCGAGGTTGGAGAGCGCAAGCATCACAAGGTCGAGCGACTCGCGGTCGAGATTGCCAAAACCCTCGTCGATGAAGAGCGAACCTATCACCAGGCCCGAGCCCGACAACGAGGCAAGACCCAAGGCAAGGGCTAACGACACCACAAAGGTTTCGCCACCCGAGAGGGAGGTGACATAGCGGTGCTCGTCGAACATGTCGTGGTCGATTATCTCGAGCGTGAGGGTGCCTGGTATGTTGCGCAACTCATAGCGGGGCGAGAGTTGCTGCAGGTGGCGGTTGGCATGGGCCACAAGGTAGCCAAAGGTGTAGCTCTGGGCCATGGTGCGGAACTTTTTGCCGTCGGCCGAACCAAACATGGCGTTGAGCCTTGCCCACTCACGGGCATCGGTCTGGGCGGCATCAAGACGCTGCTGCATGGCCTCGGCACGCTCGCTGCTGTCGCGGTGCGCCAACAGGCGGGCGTTCACCTCAGAGAGTTGGGCGGCAAGGTCGGCCAAGCGCTTGCGGGCGTCGTCGAGTGTCTGCTCGAGCGTGTGCTGCAAGGCGGCATAGTAGGCACGGCTGCCATCGGCGGGCTGCTCTGCCTCAGCCTCATCGGCGGCAGAGGCAAGGGGCACGGTGGCCGGACGGGCGGCATCGCCTTGCAAAGCTTGCAGGGCTTTGCGGGCCTGTTGCAGGTTGTTGTCGGCCACGAGGCGGGCATTGCTCAAGGTGCTGAGCTGCTGGCGCAGGGCTTTCCAGTCGGTGGTGTCGGTGAATATGCTGTCGAGCTCGGCAAACTGCACCGGCGAGTGGGTGCCGTTAAAGCGCAGTATCATGAGGTCGAGCTCCTGCTGCTGCTTTTGCTGCTCGGCCTGGCTGTCGAGGCGCGTCTTCAGCAAATTGTCGCGGTGTCCCTCGAGCTGGCGCAAGGTGCCTTTCACCTCCTCGCAAGCCTTGCGCACGCGGCCCTCGGCGGCACGTGTGGCGGCTATTTCGGCCTCGAGCGCCTCGGCCACCTTTTGGGGCGTGGTGTCTGGCATGAGGCGGCGCAGCTCCTCGTCCTTTTCGCCCAGCGCCTCGCGTGTGGCATCGCGGCTCTCGCGGCATGCCGCCACATGGCGCTGCTCTTCGGCCACATTGGCCTCAGCATTCTTTATCTCCTCATGCAGCAACGTTTGCTGGCGCTCAGCCTCGTCGAGCATCTTGCACGTGTTGTTCCAGTCGGCATGCAGGTTGGTCAAGCGCAGACGCAGCCCGTCGGAATTGTTCTTCCACTCTACAAACCAGCCCGAGAGGGTTATCATCTCGTCGAGGTCGGTGTACAGTTCGGAGCAGGCGCGGTCTGACTCGTTGATGACTTGCTGCAACTCCTCGGCCGATGCGGAGGCTATGCGAGCGGCCGTGCGCACATTGTCGAGATAGGTTTGGTTCGTCTCCATCTCGGCTTTGAGCACGTCAATCTCCTCGTTCAAACGGTTGATGTGGCCTTGATGGAAGTTGTAAGCCTCCAGTTCCTTGTCGGCCTCGTCGGCAGCGCGCGTGGTGTTGTCGATGAGCAACTGTATCATCATGCGGCGTGCGTCGCGGTTGACGGTGGCCGAGCAGTCGGCAAATGAGTTGTCGAGGTAGGCGCACTGCTGCCACTCCTCTACATCGGCCTGCTGGCGGCGCTTGAGGTCGTCGAGTGCACGGCCGTCGGCCTCGATGCGTGCGGAATCGGCTGCTATCTCCTCGCGCATGGCGGCCAAACGCTCACGCTTGAGCAGGAGGTCTTGCTGCAGGTCGGCATACTCCTTGGCCATGCTGCTGAGCAGTTCGCCCAGCTCGCGCTCGGTCTCGGTGTGGTAGGGGTGGTGTGTGGCACCGCACACGGGGCAGGCGGTACCCTCCTTGAGCTGTTTGCGCAGCTGCACAATGTTTTGCGACTGGCTCAGGGTGTAGGTGGTGGCTATGCGCGAGAAAGCCTCTTCGGCCACCTTTACCTCCACCTCCATGCGGGCGGCGGTAGTTTGCTTTTGTGCCAGTTCGGTCTCCTCGCGGCGCTGGGTGGCCGTCTTTTCAGAGATGCGGGCATACCCCTCGCTGATGTGCTGCCACAGCATGGCGGCACGCTCGAGCGCGGTAAGGCGGCTGCGGTTGTCGGCCGCGGTCTTTTGCAGTTTGGCCGAGTCGTGTCCCTGGTTGGTTTGGCGGTGAATGAGCAGTTCGCTCTTCAGGGCATTGAGGCGTGCCTGCTTGTTGTGCTGCTCTTGCTCTGCCTTTTCGCCTTGTGCGCGCAGCTCGGTCTGGCGCTTGCGCAACTCGGCCTGCTTGTTGTGGCTCTCTACATTGCGGCGTGTTTCATCGCCGAGTGTGGGGAGCTTGTTCATGATAAGGTCGAACTTGTCGAACATCTGGCGGTGTGCCTCGAGCGACTGCTTGTGCAGCTGGTGGCGCTTGATGGTGTCGGCCACCTTGGCCTGCTCCTCTTGCTTGGTCTGCAGGGTGGCCTGGCGCTTGCCATAGGTTTGGGTGGCAGCCACAAGTTGCTCGTCTAAACGCTTGAGTTGCTCGTTGGCCACCTTTATCTCGCCCGTCAGGGCATAGCCGCGGTTGATGGCGGGGCGGCGCTCGTCGAGCCGCTTTTCGGCATCGGCAGTGCGCTCGCACGCCACATCGAGCTGCTGGCTCAGTTTGTCGAGTTGCTGACGAGCCTCGTTGAGCGCCTGCGCATTGGCAGCCTCGTCGGCCTTGATGTGCTCTACGTCGGCACGGCGCATCTTGATGGCCTGGTAGAGTGGCTGCATGTCGAGCACAGCATCGTAGCGCTGCAGGCGCATTTCGTCGGCACGTGCCTTGACACACGCTTTGGTGGCTGTGTCATAAGCCTCCTCGCACTGGGCCACATGTGCCGACGCTTGGTCGAAACGGGCTATCCACTCCAGCTGCCGTTCGGTGCGCTGCGCCTCGTCGGCGGCATTTTGGTGTTGTGCCTCGAGCAGGCGGGCGCGTTCTTGCTGCTCGGCCAGCAGGTGGGCGTCGAGGCGAGTGTGGAGCAAACCTTGCATCTCGCTCTGCAGGGCGGCCACATTGGCCTCGGCCTGTTGCGCCAGACGGAATATGCGCTCACTCACGGCGCTGTACACCTCGGTGCCGGTCAACTTTTCGAGCAGGGCTGCCTTGTCGGCCTGTTTGGCGCGCAGAAAGTTGGCAAAGGAGTTCTGTGCCAGTATCACGGTGCGTGTAAACTGCTCGTAGGTAAGTCCCACGACCTCGTCGATGCAGGCTTGCAGCTGTGCCTTGTCCACCACCTGATGTTCGGGGGCGAGCTGTGTGAGCTGGCGTTCGGGCGAGGCTATGGTGCCGCTGCGCTTTACACGCACGCTCCACGTGGCCTCGTAGGTGTGGCCCTTGGTGGTGGTGAAGGTCACGCTCACCCAGCCCTGCTTTTGTCCGCGGCGCAATATGCTGGCCGTGTTGGTGGCCTGCACCTGCTGTGCCTTGTCGGTGACGAGCTTGAGGTCGTCGGCCGGTATGCGCTCCACGTTGTCGAAACGGGGTGCACGGTTGTAAAGTGCCAGACAGATGGCGTCGAGTATGGTGCTCTTGCCCGAGCCTACATCGCCTGTTATGGCAAAGAGGCCGGCCGAGCGCAGGGGTTCTTCGGTAAAATCGATGGTTTGTTCTCCCTCAATCGACGTCAGATTGCAGAGAGTTATCTTGTCTATCTTCACAAGTGTGAGAGTTTAGTAAAGTTCGGTGGTATAAAAAAGGTGGGACTGTGGCCCCATGAGACTATGCCTGTGGTGCGCCCTCGTGGCAGGCTTGTTCAAAACGCGTCACCAGGGGGTCGGGCATAGGCTCGTTGTAGCGCGACTCGAAGTAGCGGCGGGCCAGGTCGAGCGGCTGCATGGTGGTGAGGGCGTCGGCCGAGGGGGCATCTTGCTTGTCGGCCTTGGCGGCGGTGGTGGCGGGCATCACGCGCTGTATGCGGCAAAAGTGCACGGCACGGTCGGCCAGGGCCTCCATCACGTCGTGCATGAGCGATGGTTCGGGCTGCTTTTCCTCGATGTGCAACTCAAGGTAGGGCCACGCCTCGCCCATGTCGCCCTTGGCGCGCTTGGGCAGTGCGGCTATTTGCTCCATGGCCTCGGCAGCACTCACGGCGCGTGCTTTGGCCGGTATGGTGATAAGGCGGCGCAGCGGTTCATACTTTATGCGCTCTACCACGGCCTCGCCCTGGTGGTCAATCTCTACCCACTGCACACCATGGCTGTAGCCAGTCTCGGCAAACGACATGGGCAAGGCACTGCCTGCATACCATGCCTTGCCGCTCTTGCCCACGGGTTGCGCCTTGTGTATGTGCCCTAAGGCGGTGTAGCTCACATTGCTGCCCACCACTTCGGCGTTGACACAATCCTGTCCGCCCACCACGAGGCGCTCTGAGTGGCCGCTCTGGCACACCTCGGCGCCGGCGGCATAGAAGTGGGCACCCACTACAATGGGCAGACCCTTGAACTCTGACTGGCGCAAGTGCTTGTGCAGCTCGCCAAACACATAGCGCAGCCCTTGCTCGGGAGTCATGCCCATGGGGTAGTCGGCACTGCGCAAATAGGGCACAGCCATGCACACACAGGCTGCCTGGCCTGTGGCACGCTCGGCAAGGGGGAGCAGGTAATAGTCGAAGTCGGGCTCGCCCTGCGGGGTGTAGTGCATGGTGCCGCGCACGTATATGTTGTGCGTTTTGAGCAGTGGTGCGGGGGCCTCGAGGCGTCCGGCTGAGTCGTGGTTGCCAGCGGTCATCACCACCTGCAAGCCCGGCACGGTGAGTGTGGCACGCAGCAAGAAGTCGTAGAGCAGTTCCTCGGCCGCGGCAGAGGGGTTTGGCGAGTCGAACACGTCGCCCGTAATGAGTAGTGCGTCGGGCTGTCGCTCCTTGAGCACACCGAGCAGCCATCTGAGGAAATGCTTGTGTTCATTGAGCCGGCTGTGGGCGTGAAAGGTGTTGCCCAGGTGCCAGTCGGCTGTATGCAGTATCTTCATTGTGCAATGTTGTTATTTATTGGTGAGCAAAGGTACTGCAAAGTAACAGAAAACAGAAGAAATGACAGGAAAAATGTGTCGTGCGCTTTCGCTCGCGAATGTGCCGGTGTGCTGATACGAAGATGTGCAGATTATAGTAGCGTTTTGTGCTTGCGTTTAGTGGTAGCGGTACCTTTACCATACTACAAAAGCTTTACTTGCAGAGTATCCTACATCTTACACTAACACGCTACAACTTGTTGACTATCAATACTTTACTCAGTGTAGGATACTGCCAAATCCACCTACACGCAACCTACACACCCCACATACTGCCACACGGCACAAGCACGGGAGGGCGATATCACGGCATAGGGGAACAGAAAAGTCTGTTGCTCCAACAGATTTCTCTACGTCCCTGTGGTGTAAACCCCGCCGCATACGTCCAAATCGGCCGCATGGCTGCGGGGTGTGATGTGTAAGATGTATGCAGGGGTGTGTATGATGCTTTGAAATCATCTTACACTCTCGGAACCATTGTATATCAACTTGTTACGCACGAAAAGTGTAAGATGGCAGTAAAAGTACATACACTCGTTTATAGGTAGGCTGACGGGGAAAGAATAAATATTTGTGTACAAGTTGAAAGTGACGAGGCCGGGAGAATGTGGTGCTCAATGAGATTTGCCGCTAACGCGGAGGGCATAAGAACAAAAGGCCGTTGCGTGGCTTGGCAGCCGCTAACGCGGTAAACAGAAGAACATAAGGACATAAGAACAGAAGGCGTAACATGTATGGCCGCTTACCGCGGGAACATAAGAACATAAGTTTTCATAAGATACGCAAAAGGCCGTAGCGTGGCTTGTCAGCCGCTAACGCGGGAAACAGAAGAACATAAGAACATAAGGACATAAGGGCTGACGCCGTAGTGCTACTATTTAGTAATACTACGGCGTCAGCCCTTATGTTCTTGAGGCCACACGGACGTCAGTCCGTGGTCTTCAGCCGCGCAGCGGCCTTATGTTCTTATGTCCTTATGTTCTTCTGTTTCCCGCGTTAGCGGCTGCCAAGGCACGCTAAGGCGTCAGCCCTTATGTCTCTTGAGGCCACCCGGACGTTAGTCCGTGGCCGTCAGCCGCGCAGCGGCCTTATATGTTTCTTATGTAGCTTATGTTCTTATGTCTCCGCGGTAAGCGGCTAACACAAACGTCATATCTTCTGTTCTTATGTCCTTATGTTCTTATGTCTCCCGCGTTAGCGGCGGCTGAGGTAGCGCACGGGGTACCATACGGCGAGGGAGCCTACCACAACTACGGTGAGGAGCACGATGAGCACGTCGAGAGCATGGACACTGACGGGATAGGCGTCGATGATGAAGTTGCCACCCGACGAGGAGAGGCTGATGAAACCGAAGGTTTGCTGCAACCAGCACAGCAGGAGACCGAGCACGATGCCGATGACGGCGCCCAGGAGGGTGATGAGACGGCCCTCGTAGAGGAAGATGCGGAATATCATGCTGTCGGTGGCTCCAAGATGGCGCAGGGTGGCCATGTCGCCACGCTTTTCGATGATGAGCATGGACACTGAACCGATGATGTTGAAACAGGCTACCATGACGATAAAGGTGAGGAAGAGGTAGGCCATGAGCTTTTCGATTTGCATGACGTTGAACACGTCCTGCTGCTGCTCGAGCTGGTCCTGCACCTTGAAACGGTTGCCTGCCACCTGCTGCATGCGCGACTTGACGGACTGGAGGTCGGCCCCGGGACGGAGTTTGAGCTCAAGACCGCTCACGCAGCCGGGCTGCTCGAAGAGGGCTTGGGCAAAGGTGAGGGAGGTGATGAGGTAGTTGTCATCGTACTTGCGCTGGTTGACGTTGAAGCAGACGCGGGGTGAGGTGATGTCGAGGGCGTTGATGCTCTCGCCGGGATTGGCCAGGTTGATGCGCTCGCCCTTGCGGGGGGCGCATATCTGGAGTGTGCCGTAGTCGATGCTGCCCATGGCGGAGGCCAGACCGATGCCGGGTATGCCGTACTCGATGGTGCCGCGGTGGAGCTGGTAGGTGCCTGTGCCGTAGAGTATGGAGCGTATGCCGGTGACGTGGTCGTAGTGGTCGTCGACGCCCTTGAGGGTGATGATGGTGGGACGGCCTCGGAAGAGTATGAGGGCGTTGTCCTCAAGGCAGTATGAGGCGGCCTCTACCTCGGGCATGGTGGCCATACGCTGCAGGGCGGGGTCGTCGGCGGTGACGAGTTTGCCCTGTGTGGGCACTACCTCGATGGGGGGGTCGAAGGCGGTGTAGAGGGAGCCGATGAGGTCGTGAAAGCCATTGAACACGCTCAGGGTGCAGAGCAGGGCTGCCGTGCCGAAGGCTACGCCTGTGACGGCTATGCCGGATATGATGTTGATGCTGGCCACGCGTTTGCGCGAGAAGAGGTAGCGCAAGGCCATGAACCATGGCAGGCGTTGGCTGTTAAGCATGGCTCGGGGTGGTGTCGTCGGGTTGTGGTTTGTGTGTGCCTTCGTTGAGCAGGCTGTCGATGTGGTCGAGGTAGTCGAGGGAGTCGTCGATGAAGAACTTTAGCTCGGGTATGATGCGCAGCTGGTGGCGCACGCGTGTGCCGAGTTCGTAGCGCACTTGCCGGGTGTTGGCGTTGATGTTGTCGAGTATTTCGTGGGCGCGCTCTGAGGGGAATATGCTCAGGTAGCCGCGGGCTATGCTGAGGTCGGGACTTACGCGCACGGCGCTTACTGACACGAGCACGCCGTGGGTGGCTTGTGTCTGACGCTGGAATATGTCACTTAGCTCCTTCTGTATCAATCGAGCTATCTTTTGTTGTCTTGTTGTTTCCATATTTGTAGGGGTGTGTTAGGGGGTTAGAAGGTTAGAGGGTTAGGGGGGGGAGGGGGTTATGAGGTTAGGGGGTTAAAAAGTAACTTTTGTGAGCAGGGCTGGGGACGACGCGTCTCGCGCATCGGGGCATTTCAAGCAAAGCGCAAGCACAAAACGCAAGCACTAATGGGGGCGACGCGTCCCGCGTCGGAATAGAGGAAGGAGGGAAATACATCTTTTCCCGACGCGAGACGCGTCGCCCCCATTAGAGGTAGCGTTTAACCTTTCAATTCTCGCTATGCGTTCGAACTCGCAAAGGTTACTTTTTAACCTCATAACCCCATAACCTTATAACCCCACGAACCCCCTACCCGCGGTCGTCCTCGATGCTTGCTGTGGCACGGGCCAGCCATATTTTGTCGGCCTCGTCGGTGAGCAGCGGCATGAGGCGGCGGCGCACCACCATGTGGTAGGCGTTGATTTGCTCCACCTCGTCGGGGGAGAGCATGTCGCGCTCTACGGCACGCAGGTCGTAGGGACAGAGGGTGAGGGTTTCGAAACGCAAGAAACGGCCAAAATCCGTCTCACGCGACGGCACGCAAAGGAGCGTGTTTTCGATGCGCACGCCAAAGCGTCCTTCTACATAGATGCCAGGCTCGTCGGTAATGGTCATGCCTGGCTCGAAGGGTATGAGTGTGCAGGGACGCACATTTTTGCGTATCTGGTGCGGCCCCTCGTGCACACACAGGTGGGAACCCACGCCGTGACCCGTGCCGTGGCCAAAGTCGTAGCCGGCAGCCCACATGTCCTGACGTGCGGCAAGGTCGAGCTGCAGACCCGTGGTGCCCTCGGGAAACTGCAGGTGCGCCAGTCGCAGATGGCCCTTGAGCACAAGGGTGTAGACGCGGCGCTCCTCGGCGGTGAGGTTGCCAAGGGCTATGGTGCGTGTGAGGTCGGTGGTGCCGCAGTCGTACTGAGCACCGCTGTCGAGCAAGAGCAGGCCGTGGGGGGTGAGGCGCACATTGGTGCGGGGGGTGGCCTCGTAGTGTACTATGGCTCCGTGGGCGCCACAGGCGGCTATGGTGGGGAAACTCAGTTCGCAATAGCCGGGCTGCTGGGCGCGCAGGGCGGTGAGCTTTTCGTCGGCAGAGATTTCGGCAACCTCGTTGCCGGCGGCTTGCTGCTCGTCGAGCCAGCGCAGAAATTGTACCATGGCCACACCGTCGCGCAGCATGGCCTGGCGAAAGCCTTCGGCCTCGGCCTCGGTTTTGATGGCGCGCCAGCCCTCGAGGGGCGAACTGAAGGTGGGCTGCTGCCGTGGGTCGGCACACAGCGACATGGTGGCCTGCGAGGGGTCGAGGCGTGTGGTGTGGGCGGCCACCCAGGGTGCCGCGGCCTCGTAGGGCTGCACGGCTACCCCACCCTCGTGCAGCTGGGCGCTGGCCTCGGCGGTGAGGGTGCTGGTGTGGGTAAAGAGGGTGAAGCGGCCCGTGGCGGGCTCGTAGCCCAGGTAGCCCACAAACACGGGGTTGTAGGCCACATCGGCCCCGCGCAGGTTGAGCAGCCATGCCAGGTCGGCCAGGTCGGTAAAGAGGCAGGCGTCGGTCATGCCGCTCTTGCTGAGGTGCTGACGCAGGCGTTCGAGCTTTTGCTGCATGGTGGCCCCGGCATAGGTGGCGGGCTGCACCACGATGGGCTCTGCCGGCACGGCGGGACGGTCGGTCCACAGGGTGTCGAAGGCGTCGGGCAGTGCCACATATTCCAGTCCGTCGGCGGACAGTGCGGCTGCGTCGGACAGCGTCACCATGTCGGCCGGTGCGCTCACGCGGGTGATGCCCTGAGCCTTGAGCCACTGGGCCAAGGTGGGCGTGTCGGGCTTGCCCTCGCGCATCAGTGCAAAGGGTGTGCCGTCGAGTTGTGTGGCGGCCTGCAGCCAATAGCGTGAGTCGGTCCACAGTGCGGCAGTGCCACGGGTGGTGACCACGGCCAGGCCGGCCGAGCCGTCAAATCCCGTGAGCCACTGGCGGCACTGCCAGCGCACGGGTATGTACTCATCATTGTGCGGGTCGGCAGTGGGCACGATGTATGCCTCTACTGCCCCACCCTCGGCCCCGGCATGGCTTGCGAGCCACTGGCCAAGGGCCTCTACACGTTGGGATATTGTCATGGGTATAATAATTTACAACCTATTTGCTCAGTTCGAGCATGCGCTCGATGGGCTTGATGGCGCGTGCAGCCACCTCGGCCGGCACCTCAATTTCGGGCCACTCGTAGCGCAGCGTGTTATACACCTTTTCGAGCGTGCAGAGGCGCATGTAGTTACACTCGTTGCAGCCGCAGGTGCTGTCGTCGGGCGGCACGGGTATGAAGTGCTTGTCAGGACAGTGCTTCTGCATTTCGTGCAGTATGCCGCTCTCCGTCACCACCAGAAAGGTGTTGCACGGCGAGTCGATGGCATATTTGAGCAGTGCGGCCGTAGAGCCCACCACATCAGCCAGTTTCACCACCGCGCCGCGGCATTCGGGGTGCACCAGCACTTTGGCTCCAGGGTGCTCCTTTTTAAGCTCCACGAGTTTCGTCACCGAGAAACGCTCGTGCACATGGCACCCGCCGTTCCAGAGCAGCATCTGGCGTCCCGTCTGCGCATTGATGTAGTTGCCCAGGTTGTAGTCCGGACCGAAGATGAGCTTGGCGTCCTTGGGGAAAGTTTCGACAATCTTTTTGGCGTTGCTCGACGTCACCACCACATCAGTCAGCGCCTTGACGGCCGCCGTGGTGTTAATATACGACACCACCTGGTAGCCGGGGTGCGCCTTTACAAAGTCGGCAAACTTGTCTGCCGGACAGCTTTCGGCCAGCGAGCATGTGGCATTGAGGTCGGGCACGAGCACCTTTTTCTGCGGACAGAGAATTTTGTTAGTCTCGCCCATAAAGTGCACGCCGCACATCACGATGATGTCGGCATCAGTTTTGGCCGCCTGTTGGGCCAGTCCGAGGCTGTCGCCCACAAAGTCGGCAATATCCTGCAGCACGCCCTCGGTGTAGTAGTGAGCCAGAATGATGGCATTTTTCTCCTTGCACATGCGTCGAATTTCGGCCTTGAGGTCAACGCCCTGCGGCACGGGCTCGTCAACATAGCCCTTTGCTTTCCAGCTATCTTTAATCTGTGTCATTGTCCTTGCGTTATATTCTGTGTGCAAAATTAGTGCAAACCGAATGCCATGCAAAGCAAAAAGCTTGTTTTTTGCTCTGCATGGCTGAGGTGCAGCCTAATTTCTAAAAAATTAGTGCAAGGTGAGTGAAGTGCAAAGTGAAAGTTCTTAAAACTTTTGACTTTGCACTTCCGAACCGCAGCCTAATTTCTCGAAAATTAGTGCAAGGTGAGTGAAGTGCAAAGCAGAAAGCTTGTTTTTTGCCTGGCTGTCTGATAAACCGCAAAAGTTCAAAAAACCTAAAAAAGCGCACAAGCCGAAAGATGTATCAAAAAAATAACGCGTCACATATACCATAATTCGCGAAAGTTTGTAATTTTGCGGCGTGATACGACACACACCCCCTCCGGTGTGCAACCGTACACACCATACAGACACACATATATAACCAATATATATAGTAATACAACTATGGCATACTTAAGCAATGAGAAACTCGTCATTGTCGGCGCAGGCGGCATGATCGGTTCAAACATGGTACAGAGCGCTTTGATGCTCGGCCTTACCCCCAACATCTGTCTTTACGATATCTACGAACCGGGCGTACACGGCGTGTTCGACGAAATACAGCAGTGCGCATTCCCCGGAGCCAACGTAACCTACACCGTCGACCCCAAAGAGGCCTTTACCGGTGCCAAGTACATCATCTCATCAGGTGGTGCACCCCGTAAGGACGGCATGACACGTGAGGACCTGCTCAAAGGCAACTGCAAAATTGCTGCCGAATTTGGCGACAACATCAAAAAGTACTGCCCCGATGTAGAGCACGTAGTCGTTATCTTCAACCCTGCCGACGTTACTGCCCTTACAGCACTTATCCACTCAGGCCTCAAGCCCAACCAGCTCACCTCACTCGCTGCACTCGACTCTACCCGCTTGCAGCAGGCTCTCGCCCACGAGTTCGGCGTACAGCAGGACAAGGTGACCGGCGCACACACCTATGGTGGCCACGGCGAACAAATGGCCGTATTTGCCTCACAGGTAAAGGTTGACGGCAAGCCCCTCTCAGAGATGGGTCTCTCTGCCGAACGTTGGGAAGAAATCAAGCACCACACCGTACAGGGTGGTTCAAACATCATCAAGCTCCGCGGCCGCAGCTCATTCCAGAGCCCTGCCTACAACGCTGTCAAGATGATCGAAGCTGCCATGGGCGGCGAACCCTTCACTCTGCCCGCAGGCTGCTACGTAAACTGCGACAAGTGTGGTTACAAAAATGTCATGATGGCCATGCCTACCACTATCGACAAAACCGGTGTGCACTTTACACAGCCCACTGGCACCGAAGAGGAAATGGCTGCCCTCAACAAGTCGTATGAGCACCTCTGCAAGATGCGCGACGAGATTGTTGAACTCGGCATCGTACCTCCCGTTGAGAAGTGGGGCGAGGATAACCCCAACTTGTAATTCATGACATACTCATACATGGACTGAATTTCATTTCTCCATTCATTTTTCCATTAAAATCCAAATATTCGTAGAGGAGACTCCACGAAGAAGATATCCCGCCGCTGTGAAGCGTCGGGATATTTTTTTGCACAAAAGCCCGCTGCCGCGAGCCTAATGTGCTAATAGGCTGGCGCCTTAGCGTTGCAAGTAGTAACGCTAAGGCGCCAGCCCTTTTTATTAGGCCTATTATGCCTATTGCCTATTATGCCTATTGCCTATGCCTAATATGCCTATTGTGCCTAATATGCCTATTATGCCCATTATGCCTATTGCCCATTAAGCCTAATATGCCCATCATTACCCCCCCCGAGCAAAAGATAAAGGGAAGCAAGCAGCCCGACACATTGTGTGCGAGCAACATGCTCCCCTGTTTATCTTGCATAGAGCGCCTGCCAGCAAGTTAGTGCCACCCAGCCACCCCATTTTGAGAGAGAGAAAACTGAAACCATTATTCCGGGGGCCAGAAACAGCCATGCAGCACACAGGTAAAAGGCAAAGTCGTGCACCGCGCCCAGAGGCATACAGTCAAAAGTTGATTGTTTTATTAAAGATCGCTTGCGCCATTATTTCAACCCCGTGGCACGGGCGGGAGCGTTTGATTGTTTTATGATAAAGTGCAAATTGATTGTCAAAAGTCAAGAGCGAGAGACCAAAGCCAGAACAGCCCGGCTCAGCCCCCAGCGGCGCCTCAGCGCCTCATCAGCGTATCCAGAAAGTCGTTCGTCATGTTACCCGTCAGGTTAATCAAGTCAAAGCGGCCCGAGTGCCTCATCATCAGCACCATCTCCACAATATACTTGCCCCTGCGGCGCACATACAGGCGTTTGCCAGCCCGTTCGGCGTACAACTTGTAGCGCAAGGCATTACGTTCAGCCAGCCGGCGCGCGTTAGCATAAAGGTGCGTCACATCATGCCCCGCCGTGCTGCTCACCAGCCTTATCGACTTGAGCTGCTTCAGCACCTCACGCGTGTGCGAGTCACCCTCCACATCAGGCAGCTGCATCATACGTTCAAGCATCAGCGGCGACACCGTGGTACACTCCACCGCGCGGCCCTTGCCATAGAGCGACATAAAGCGCGAGGCAAAATCCTGCTCGCCGCCGCCCTGTGCACGGGCGGCCACCGCAGCCACAAGGGCCAGCAGCAAAGTCACAAACCAATGTTTCAGTGCCATAGCCCCGCCCATCAGTTCTTGGCAGCCCTGTCAGCCGCATTATGAGTAGCAGAGTCATTCACAGCAGTCTGCGCGCCCTCCTTAAACATCTCCAGCGTGCGCATGCTCGCCTCGTAAGCCTTCTGCGGGTCCTGGTACGAGTCCTTGTAAGCCGACTGGTTATAGTCCCAGCCAGCAGCCTGGTCCGTGGCCGAAGGCTGCATAAACGAGTGCTGCGCAGCCGTGCCAAGCAGCGTCACTATGGCCACAGCAGCAGCGGCGCGCCACAGCGGACGCAACCTGCGCCCCAGCGTAATGTGGTGCACCGACACCACACGCCCTGCGGCAGGAGCCTCAGCCCCGTCAGCCACACCGGCAGCTTCCATCACGCGGCGGTCAAAGTCGTCGCCCAGCGTGCTGGCGGCACATTGCTCGGTTTCATATACGAACAAAGCCCTGTAGCGCGCCAGTGCGGCCGGCACGTCCTTTTGGCTGAAAAAAGCCTTCAGTATGCGTTCCTCCTCCTCAGAGGTCTCGCAGGCCCAGTAGCGGTCAAGGAGTTGTTCAATATACTTATAGTCCATAGTTCTCAATTTTTTCGTATTGTGTCTTAACAGCCTTGCGAGCGCGGTGCAGCGTCACCTTAAAGGCGGCCTCCGTCAGCTCCATTGCCGTGGCAGCCTCGGCATAACTCAAACCCTCAATGTCGCGCAACTGCAGCGCCGTGCGCAGCCTTTCGGGCAGAGCGTTGAATATTTGGTGCACCCGCTGCAACTTCTCGTCCCTCTCCAGCCTCTCGTCGGGCCCCGGAGCCGTGTCGCAAGCCTCCGTGCCCGCAGCCTCGAGCGGCTGGTTAGCATTTTCGGCCCGCGCCATGCGGTCGAGTGCAAGGTTGCGGCAAATGGTTATGCAGAAAGCCTCCAAGTTCTTCACCCCCGCCAGCTCTGCGCGCCTTGTCCAGGCACGCACCAGCGTGTCCTGCGTCAAGTCTTCCGCCTCTTGGGCGTTGAGCGTGATGCGCAGGCCCACACGGTATATTTTATCCTTTAGCGGAAGGAGGTCTTGTCGAAAATCTATCTCTTTCATTTTTGGCTCTCTGTTATGTAGACGGTCATAGCGGCAAAAAGTTACAGCCCGCACGCACTTTTTTTCAAAAAAATGTGCGAGCGGGCTGTATTATCAAGCCCATTATGCCTATCAAGCCTATTATGTCTATTGCCTATTGCCTATTATGCCCAATATGCCTATTATGCCTAATATGCCTATTATGCCCAATATGCCCATTATGCCCAATATGCCCACCCCCAAAAACACCAATGGGGGCGACACCCCCGCGCCGGAGCAAAGAGAGTGCAACCCCCTTTTACCCCGATGCGGGACGCATCGCCCCCATTTATGCTCGAGTTTTGAGCTAAAGCCTGATGAGCGCCTTTACTCCTCGCTCCAGCTTTCGCTGCCCCAGCCCTTGGCGGCCGATTCAAACTCCACATTGTCCTTGGCGTCGGCCTGTGAAGTGTTAGCCGTAATCGAACCGTCAAGAATGTGCTGCTCCATGCAGAGCTGTATTACAGTGCCCTCGGGGCGCATATATGTCTTTTTCATTGTCTTTCTTTATATTATTATGTGTTACTTCACTACCACCTTCTGGCCGTTCACAATGTACACACCCTTTGTCAGGTGCTTCAAGTCACCGCTCACGCGCACGCCCTGCAGGTTGTAGATAGCCTCCTTGGCTGTGGCAGCAGTAGTGGCATTGTTGATGCCCGTCACAGTACCCTCAATGTTCACACCGAAAGCCATGGGGGCAGCACCCTGTGAGCCTGCCACCTTGACATAAGTGCGGAAGGGCTTCACCGAACCAGTGTTAGCCTTAACAAACTTGCCATTAGCATAGCCATACACGTTCGCTACATTCTGAGCAGTGTACGAACCAATGTGGCTCACAGCGCCAACGGTAGTAGTCAGGTCGGCACCAGTAGTAGCCTTCACCTGCACATTTGTCAGCTTGTTGATAAAGTCAGCATCAGTAGTCACCACCAAGTAAGGTTTGTTGGCCACTGTCTCAGTCACGGGCTTAAACACGAGGTTGTCACCATTCACGCTGCTGAGTTCAGCCACCGTAGTACCAGCGGGCACAGTAAAGCCGAAGGGCAATACAAAGCTCTGCACATAGTTGTCATCAGTGTTAAATACGCGGCCATAGCTTACTGCTGCGGCAGTGAAGTCCTTGGTCACACCCCAGTCATTGCCATCAGCGAGTGAAAGGCTGCTGGCAGCGGTGCCTACTACTACGTTCTTTTCATCAGCACCTACACCCTCTGTGCCCTCGGGCAAGAAGATGGTCATGTTGCTGTTAGTCATGTCGGCCTTCATGCCGGCAAGCGGAGTAACATCAAAATTTACAGCGTTTGACGAAAGGTCAAGACTTGTAGCATCAAGCGGAACAAGGTCTACGGTGATATCATAATCCCAAGTAATGCCAATATTCGCAGTAAGTTTGCCGTCCTTCAGCGTACCCTTGAGCACCACGGGGAGCTCGCCAAGCGATGCGCCTGTGTCACCAAATATAGTAATAGTCTGCTCCTTATAGAGGTTTACCACACCATTTTTCTCGGTATAAGGTACATCGGTTACAAAAATGTCGCCAATGAGTCCCATACCTTGCAGTTCAAAGCCAAGGAGTTGGAAGTCGGCCTTGCCATCAACAGGGGCTGTAATACCTACGGTTGAAGTTGCAGCCGACAGCCAGTTATTAAGCATGGCAATGCTCATCTTACCCTTGTAGTCAGTAGTAGCCTTGGCAAACTTCACATAATAGTTATTTACCTTAGAGCCACCAGTCACGTTAATACTATAAATGCGAGTTGCTGGATCATAGCTGGTGGTCACCGCGTCATCAGCACCCTTGGCCGTAGCCTCCACACAACCTTCGGTGTAGTCGCCTACTACGGTATAGTGGTAACTGCCTTCGGCAAAATTTTCTATGTCCTTTCCTTTCACACTGAGGGCTGAGAGCACACCTGTGTAATCCATCTTCTTAAACTGGAAGGTATACACCGTCTTGCTTGTAGCATCAGCTGAAATATTGTTGCCATTTACGGTAACGGTGAGCAAGCCCGTTGCCTCATTATATTTCTTTACTACCTTTGCACCCACACCCTTCACAGTACAATCAAACTTCTTTTCGTCATAAACCTGTGATGAAAGGTCATAGTTCAATGTATTCTCAGCAAAGTTTGCTATTGCTTGTCCATTGTATGTAGCAGACTTGAGAGCGTGGTAGTAAACAAATTCGATGTCGTCAAAACAAACAAAGTCACCAGTAGCACCCGTTCCAGGATTTTTGTTCGTTGTTAAAGATACGAGAACACCAACAGGAACAATTGAAGACTGTTTCGCTCCAGCTACAAATTCAACCTGTGCTTCCTTCAAGACTACCGCATCCTTATTACTGGTAAGAGTTCTAGTGGAATTAAATGTAGCCGTGCCCCATTTTATATCACCATAATTATCCTTTGCATATTCAGGATCTCTGTATCGACCTGCACCATGTACGACCGCACGAATTTGTATTTCATCTGTCGAACTTTTGCAATAAGCAGCATATCTAAATTTCAACGCATCTGGCTTACCTGTAAATGACTGTCCAGTGGAAGAATTTTCTTTTTGATCACTACGATCAGTCGTTACTCCAGCACCATCTCCCGCTCCAGTCGGATCAGAATAATTATAGTTTTTAAGTCCTCCATCAGATGCAGCACCCGTTCCTTCGCCTGCATTAATAGTACCTGTTGTCAAGTTGCCATTAGCAGTAGGGAGACCCAAAAAAGATAGAACGTTTCTATAAGCAACGAGTTTCACATAATTATTGCCGGACTCTGATACCACACTACAAGTCATTCCACCTTGACCAAGTGCAGTTTTCAAAGCTGTACCCGTACCTGTATCAAACCAATTCCAATCATTTGGGATTGTCTGATTTTTCTGAGACGAAGTATAAGTACCCCCCTCAAAATTACCATTAGGGAGCTGATACTGCGCCCCCGCCGTGCCAGCCACAGCCAGCAGCGCGAGCGTCAAAAGTTGTTTTTTCATTGTTTTGTTTTGCGTTAAAAGGGGGCTGCACCAAGTGCAAGGTTTGCACCGGCCTGGCACAGCCCCGTTATTGTTATGTTGTAAATTACTTGATAAGCTTCTTGCCACCAATGATATTGGCACCCTTTACAGGAGCTGCCACACGCTGGCCCTTAAGATTGAACACAGGGGCTGAAGCCGCACCATGAACACCTACAGAACCGATGGCCGTGTCAATCTGCTTGAACTGAATGGTGTACACCGTCTTGCTCTCGGGGTTCTCGGCATAGTCGTCGCCCTTCACAGTGATGGTGTATACACACGTCTCGGCATTGTACGAGCCTTCAGCCTTGGCACCAACGCCCTTCACCTTGTAGTCTACTACCACATCGTCGGTGTAAGGCACATCTACCGTATAGGCTGTCTTTTTCTCGGCAAAACCGGCCACAGACACACCATCAACGGTAAGTGCGCTGAGCGCGTGGTAATAAACAAATGCCACATCGTCAACCCACAAGGTGCCGTCCTTGGCTATGAGGCTGCGCTGCCAATAGTTGCAGGCAGAGAACACCACATTTATCTTCTGGGGCAACGTCTCGGTGTCGAGATAGTTTATCTGCATCGTAAACGGTGTCCACTCATCAGTATTCTCGCCGATGGCCAACTCCGACTTTGATATGAGTTTGGCATCGTCAGTAGCCTCAGTGTAACCCTCCTGGTACCATATCACACGATCCTGGTCGGTCACTGTGGTGTCGGTTTTTGACGAGGCTGCACCTTTGGGGTTGGTGAGCACCTTCGAGGTGTAAGTGCCGTTCCAGGCATAGGCTATCACCTTGGCGGGGTCGTTGTCAGTCAGTCCCTCAGCCTTGTACCAGCCAGTAATGGCATCGGGGCGGTGTGTAAAGGCCATGCCGCCCAATGTGCCACCGTCGCACTGGTCGAGGTTCATCACGGCATACACCCAAGGCGCGCCGAGCGTGATGTAGGCAGGGGCATTCGACCCTATTTGGCCCACACCCACATAGGTGTTTACCATCTTGACAGAGTAGCCCTCGTCCACCTTGGTGCGGTCGGCATCGGGAGTGACAAGCACAGCCTTCTTTGTCATCAGCACCTTTTGGTTCACGTTTGATGCCTGCCAGCCCTCGGGCTGCGTGCCAGGGCGCAACAATGTGCCAGGAATGGAGGCGTTGCCTAAGGTGTCGGCCAACCATTCGCCATCAAACGAGCCATTGATTTGCTGCGCATGGAGCGTGAGGGCGCCACTGAGCAACAAAAGTGTGTAAACTCTCTTCATCTGTAGATATATTACTTTATTACCTTTTTGCCACCTACAATGTACAAGCCCTTGGCCTGTGCCTTATTCACACGCACACCGCTCAGTGTGTATGCAGCAGCGGCAGTAGTGCCAGCGTTAGCCTTGACGGTGGTCACTGCAGTCACCTCCTTGTTGCCCACAGCCACCTTGATAGACTGGCCAAGCAGTTCGGTCATGTCAATGTCGAGACTGGCATAAAGGTGGTCGGCGCAGAATATGCCGCTCAGCACCACGGGCACATCGCCCAAGTCGGGACCGAGCCAGTAGGCCACGCTCGCGTCGTCGCCATTCTCAATCTTTATGGTCTGATTGGTAGAGATGGCCGTTACCTTGCCATCGGCCGTCATCTTCACACCCTTTACCGAGATGTTGCCCACGGCTATGTCGCTTTCGTCCTGAATGAGGTGGAAGTTTTTGAGCGTAAAGTCGCAAGTGCCATCGGCATTGGTCGTAACGTTGATAACAGCAGGAATGCTGTCAGTGCTCTGACCATCTATGTCTACCACAATCTTCTCATTGTAGATAGTCTGAGTTTGTGCCATACCGCACACGGCTGCCATGGCAAAGCAAATTGTAAGTAAAGTTTTCTTCATATATTTGTGTGATGATTGTTTCAAAACAGGTAGTTAAAGCCCAGTGTGCCGTAGATGGGGTAAAGGGCAAAAGTGACGCTCTGGTAGCCCGACGGGAAAATGCCATTCAGCCCCCAGGCCAGGTTGGCCGACACCGACAGGTGCTTGTAAGCCTTGAACTCGCCGCCCACCTGCAGCCCCCATGCAAAGCGGCGCAAGTCTTTCGAAAAGTCGTAGTCGGCACTCGTCACATCGGTTGCAGGCCCCGTGGGGTCGGGCTGGCGTATGTAGCTCACATCTTCCTCGCTCTTGCTGTAAGCCGAGCCTGTGAATGAGCCATTGATGAGGTACGAAAAGTAAGGCCCGGCCTGCACCTGCCAACGGTCGTTGAAGGCATAAGTGGCCAGCACGGGGAAGGTGAGGTAATTGTTGTTCACCTCAGTCTTTACATTGCCCCAATAGGCACCCTCTATCTTGCCCGAGCCGTCGGTGTTGTAGGCCACCAGGTGGTAGTTCTTCACCTTGGCGTCGGTTTTCATGCCTTTGTTTTCGAAGCGCACGCCTATCATGGTGCCCCAGTGCGGGCCAAACTTGCGTTGCACAGCGCCCTCGAGCTGAATGCACAGCGTAGGGTTGTAGCTGTTAATCTTGCGTATCTCGGCCGGCAGCGGCATAGGCGATGTGCCGCCCAGGCTCACACCGGCGCCTATGCGCACGTGCCAGCCCTTCAGGGCAGCCTTTATCAAGTTAGTGTCCGTTTCTTTGGCCTCGCCCATCTTCTGCGCTTGGGCAGCAGGCATGAGGGTCAGCAGCAGGAGTATGCTGAGTAGTATCTTTTTCATTGAACGAATGATGATATTGTAATATTATTGACCATTTTTCGTACTACGCTGCTTGCGCCCTACTTCCCAGCCCAAACGTTTTGCCAAGGTTCTGAAAAAGCGCACATCTTCTTTAGGCAACTCTATGTGATAAGCACACCACTCTTGATGGTCACTGCATGTATCTGTCGTCATAATTACAAATTTTGAAATATTCCGAGTTCTCTCGCCATTATACTACACTCGCAATTACTCATACACCACGCGCAGCTGGTTGATGTAGAGCGTCGAGCCTATGGCACCCTCAAAGTAGGCTCCCTGGCGGCTCGAGGTGGCCACCACCGCAATGGCGTAACCGTAGCGGGCCATACGCTCGGGGTCAAAGGCCTTGCCGTTCATGGGCTTGAATGGTTCGCTAAAACTGGTCCACTGGCTGGGTTCGCCAGGATTGTCAATGCGTGCCATGAGCACTATGCGGTCTGAGGTGAGCACATCGTCTCCGTTGAGTGCCTCAAAGTTGTTGGGGTCTACCTCGTACACCACGGCATAAATGTCGGCCGTGTCGCGACGCTCGGGGCAAACTTTCTTGTCCTTGTCGGTGAACACCTCGCCGGCCTTATACTTATACCACCCCTCAAGACGTTTTGGTTCACCCTTGAGCACCTGCAAACCAAAGGCTGTGGCCTCGCGCGGGAGTTTCATGGCTATCTTGGAGTTGAACTTGCCTATGAACAGACTGCCGGCTGCTATGGGCATCTTCACCATGTCGCCAAACGAACCGGTACGGCAGGTGGTGAGCTTTACCGAGGGGCCGCGCTCCACATCGTTGAATGGCGCCGTGGGGTAGTCCTCGGGGGTTTTGGCTATGCCTACAAGGGCGTAACCGCCATTGCCCGAAGCCCAATAGTCCAGTTCATTACCGCTCTCGTCCGTCTCCACCCAAGTGTAGTATTTGGTTTTGTCGGCCATCTTGTAGTTGGCAAAATTCATTTCCTCCACGGGTTTCGGATAGTTGAACGACACGGTATAGTCCTTTGTCCACTTGCCGTCCTCGGAGTGGCTGGTATACACCTGCGGCAGCGTAAAGTCGCGCGTCATGCCGTTGGCGTCCACATCGGCACCATCTACCTTGGCTGTGAGCCACGCACCGGGCGTAAGGTTGAACTTGGGGGCAAAGCTCGAACGGTCGGTGCCCAGCTTTACGGTGAAGCTCACACGGTGCAAGTCTTCGTTTATCTTGGCATCGCCCACCCAATAGTCCTTGCCTTCGGGGTTATCGTCCGTAGCGGCAGCATATTGCTTGTACCATGTCTGGTCCACCCCCGTTATGTCGCACTCGGCATTGAGTGGTTCGTCCTGTATGCACGAGTTGAGGGTGCAGAGCAGCAGTGCCGCCTGCATGAACAGTATTATGCGTTTCATCAGTCAGTCAAAATTGTATGTGTGTAATGTGTAATCGTGTGTAGTTAAGTAGAAGATTTTGTACGTTATGCCGGTGTTACAGGCACAACGCGTGCTATCCCCTTTTTCTCCGGGTGCAAAGTTACAAAAAAAATACTAATGAGTATATATGTGCTGATAATCAAGGCGGATAATACCGGTAAAATCGGTATTTACCGCTTTTTTGTGGGAAATGGCATGTGGGCTGATGGGCTGATGGTCAGCCGCTAACGCGGGAGACAGAAGAACAGAAGAACATAAGGCCGCTGCGCGGCTGACAGCCACGGACTGACGCCCTTATGTCTCTTAAAGTCTGGGAACGCAGTTCCCGGACGTCCAAATTATGTTTCTTATGTAGCTTATGTTCTTATGTTACCGCGGTAAGCGCCTTAAAAGTCCCAACTTCGGCGTCAGCCCTTATGTTCTTGAGGCCACGCGGACGATAGTCCGTGGCCTTCAGCCGCGCAGCGGCCTTATGTTCTTATGTCCTTATGTTCTTATGTTTACCGCGTTAGCGGCTGCCAAGCAACGCTAAGGCGTCAGCCCTTTCATCATTTTGTTTCCCGCGTTAGCGGCTGCCAAGCATTAGCTCCTTCCCACATTACCACAGCGAGCCGAGCGAGCGATTTTTCACACGGAGCAACAAAAAATCCGCACTCCCGCAACTGAAAATCCGCCCGCGCACAACATACTTCGGCATTTAATATTAACTTTGCAGCGCACATGGTACGGCCTTGACAAAGCACTGTGCTAAATGTGACAATAAAAGTTATAAAATAATAGAGCTGACACCCGCAACTAAACTGAGATGCACCAACGCCTCACACACATATATATATATATTATAGGTGTGCTCGTAGCCCTTGCGGCCACGGGCAATGTGGCATGGGCGCAACAGGACCCTGCACTGTCGCACTACTGGCTGGTTGAACCGCAGTTTAACCCCGCTGCCGTGGGACGCACTCCGCAACTCAACATCAACGCGGCCATGCAGACTCATGCCGCTGGCTACGAGGACGGCGGCTCTACCATGTATGCCGGGGCCGACATGGCCTTTCAGTTGGGCAAGACACGGCACGGCGTGGGGGTGTACTTTATGAACGATGCTTTCGGCTTGTTCAGCCACAAGCGGTTCAGCGTACAGTATGCTTACCACTTTAAGCTGTGGGGCGGCACACTGAGCATCGGTGCGGAGGCGGACATGCTGAACGAGAGTCTTAAAGGTTCCAAGGCTGACCTTGGCGACGCCAACGACCCGGCCTTTCCTACCACCGACCTCGACGGATCGAAATTTGATGCCTCGGTGGGCCTTTACTACGCACACCGGCGCTGGCAGGTGGGACTGGCCATGCAGCACGTGACTTCGCCCACGGTGACGATGGGCGAAACGAACGAGTTGAAGGTAAAAGCTTTATATAATTTGACGGCGGCATACAATATTCGGCTGCGAAGTCCGTTATTTACTATAACACCCTCTACCATGTTGCGCTACGATGGCACGGCTTTCAGGGCGGACATTACGGCGCGGCTGCAATATGCGCATCAGAAGAAACGGCTGTACTGCGGTCTTGGCTACAGTCCGCAACACTCGGTGACGGGTTTTGTGGGTGGCATGTTTCATGGTGTGGACCTTGGCTACTCGTACGAGGCTAACACTTCGGGCATGGGGCTGGGCGCCGGACAGCACGAAATTACATTGGGCTACCGCCTGGACCTTAACCTTGGCAAGAAGGGACGGAACTTGCACCGTTCGGTGAGGTGGCTGTAGCGAGAAAGCTTGACAATATGGCTATGTGGCAATATGCTAATATGCTAATGGGCTGACGTCGTAGCGTGGCTTGGCAGCCGCTAACGCGGTAAACAAAAGGACATAAGGGCATAAGGACATAAGATATGACGTTCGTGCTTGCCGCTTACCGCGGGAACATAAGAACATAAGTTTACATAAGAAACACACAAGGCCGCTGCGCGGCTGACGGCCACGGACTATCGTCCGGGTGGCCTCAAGAGACATAAGGGCTACGCCGTAGCGTTTAATGCTATGTTTCTTTGTTTATGTCGCTCAAAGTCGTAACGGCGTAGCCCTTATGTTTTTGAGGCCACATGGACGCAAGTCCATGCCCGTATGTCTTGAAGCTCTTTTGTTCTTATGTACTTATGTCCTTTTGTTTCCGCGTTAGCGGCAAATCTCATAACTCACAAACAATGACACACCACAATATCCTGATTTCATCACTTTTTGTGCCATTGAACGGCGCATATTGAAAAACGATGAGTTGCGTCATTGATTGGGTGACAGATTGACGAGGTCAGGAAATAAGCCATATTTGTTTTATATAATACGGCCTGCATGGGATGCTTACGAAAAAGGGCTGCTATCCTTGTAAGTTTGCTGAAGAATAGTTTATCTACTAATTTAGGGCTATTCAGAAAATCATTAGGTGATGTATTTCCTGAATAGCCCTATATAAAGAGGCGCTTATTGCATACGCCAAATATTATTATCATGTACTAAAGTGACCATCACTTCTTCTTGACTGCCATCATTATATGTAACATTCAAGAAAACGTTAGCCAGTTGGTCGCTGTTGTGCATTTCAGAGCGCAGTACTGCAACTCGCTTGACACCAAGTTTTTCTTTTTTGATATCCTGATTGTGATGACGTAACATAGAAACAATGTTATTTTTGTAGTCAGACGGCATGCCATCGCATGACTGCATTGCTCCTATATATTCGTTATATTGCCCGTTGGCCTGCATCGTATAGTATGCTACGGCCATAGAATCAGGGTTATCCGTATACAGCCCTTTTTCTGTATTGGCTGATGACTTGGAATTGCATGCTGTGGTAATGGCTATAAACAAAGCAGCAGCCATGTTAGCACACAAGCTATAACAACGTGACATCACTTTTGGCGTATAAAGATATTTATAGGCGTGCCCGAAAAGTTCCATCTTTCTCTTATCTTGTTTTCGAGAAAACGCCGGTATGGTTCCTTTACGTATTGCGGTAGATTGGCATAGAAAACAAACGAAGGAACCTGGGTGTTAGGTACTTGGGCGCAATATTTAATTTTAATGTATTTGCCTTTGATTGAGGGTGGGGGATAGGATTCAATCAGTGGCAACATTTCCTCGTTGAGCTTTGATGTTGAAACACGACGCTTGCGGGCGAGGTAAACGTCTTTTGCTATTTCAAGAACCTTGAATATTCGTTGTTTAGTAACAGCCGAGGCAAAGATTATCGGGAAATCGACAAACGGAGCCATACGGTTGCGAATGGCATCTTCAAAGTGCTTAATAGCCGTGTTCGATTTGTCCTCAACCAAATCCCACTTGTTTACCACTACTACCAAACTCTTTTGATTTTTCTGAATGATTTGCACGATATTCAAGTCTTGACTTTCAATGCCACGAGTGGCGTCAATCATCAAAATGCACACATCAGAATTTTCAATCGAGCGAATGGCTCGCATGACAGAATAAAATTCAAGATTTTCAGTAACCTTGTTTTTGCGTCGTATGCCGGCAGTGTCAACAAGGTAAAAATCGAATCCGAACTTTGTGTATCTCGTGAGGATACTGTCGCGCGTTGTACCTGCAATATTGGTGACAATATTACGGTCCTCGCCAAGGAATGCGTTAACGATGCTGCTTTTGCCAGCATTAGGCCTGCCTACAACACTGAAACGAGGTATATTATCCTCTGCGGCATCATCGTCCTTTTCCTTGCCCAGTTTCTCAATAATAAGGTCAAGCAGATCGCCTGTGCCGCTACCAGTGATTGCTGAAATGCAGAAAGGATCGCCAAGTCCTAATTTGTAGAATTCTGCAGATCCATAACGTTCTTCATTATTATCGGTTTTGTTAGCACAAAGAATTACGGGAACTTTTGTGCGTCGCAAGATAGTGGCAACTTCTGCATCAAGGTCGGTTATGCCATTTTTTACATCGACAACGAATAAGATGACATCAGCTTCTTCTGTGGCTAATGTCACTTGTTTGCGTATTTCGCCTTCGAATATATCGTCAGATTTAACAACCCAACCGCCGGTGTCGACAATTGAGAATTCTTGTTTGCCCCATTCGCATTTGCCATATTGACGGTCACGTGTAGTGCCGGCTTCATCGCTGACAATGGCCTGGCGTGTTCCCGTAAGGCGGTTGAACAGAGTTGATTTGCCGACATTAGGTCGGCCTACTATGGCTACTAATTTTGACACGTTATTCTTGTTTTATTAAGGTGTGATAATTTGTTTAGGGCATTTGTGGTCCTGGCATTCTTTGTAGCATGTAGTTCCATGCAACAGAAGAGACCTCCTGTGAGTTAATCCAACTTATAGCCGTATGCTTCAAGGCGTTTGGTATTGCTCCGCCAGTCTTTGTCTACCTTTACAAAGATTTCCAAGTAGATGCTTTTCCCAAAGAACTTTTCGAGTGTCTTTCGCGCTTCTGACGAGACTTTTTTTAATGCCACGCCTCTGTGGCCAATGATAATGCCCTTTTGACTGTCGCGTTCAACGTATATAACAGCGTTGATATGTATGTGTTTGTCATCTTCCTTGAATTGCTCGACAACCACCTCGACTGCATAAGGTATTTCTTTGTCGTAATAGAGTAAAATCTTTTCTCGAATGATTTCTGTTACGAAAAAGCGTGCAGGTTTGTCAGTCCATTGATCTTTGCCAAAGTATGGGGGCGATTCGGGTAGCAACTCCTTTATACGGTTTAGCACATTATCAACATTGAATTTTACTTTTGCCGAGATAGGGAATATTTCGGCTTTAGGTAGACATTCATGCCATGTTGTCACCAGATTCTCTAAACTCTTTTGGTCAGAAATATCTATTTTGTTTATAAGCAATAAAACCGGCACATTCATGTGTTTCACCTTTTCAAGGAAGTCGTTATTCTTGTCCGGTTTTTCCACCACATCGGTCACGTACAGCAGCACGTCGGCATCTTGCAGTGCTGACACTGAAAAAGCCAACATTTCTTCTTGTAATTTGTAATTAGGCTTCAGTACACCCGGTGTGTCTGAAAAGACAATCTGCGCATCATCACTGTTGATGATGCCCATAATTCTGTGTCGCGTAGTTTGTGCCTTGAATGTGGCTATGGATATGCGTTCGCCCATCAATAGGTTCATCAGTGTTGATTTGCCTACATTGGGGTTGCCTACAATATTAACAAATCCTGCTTTGTGCATGGGGTAAGTCGTGAGGAAAATGGTAAAGGAAGCGAGATGTTCAAAATTTGAGCACTTGCTGTGTTACTTGTAAAATAAGTAATAATGCGGATACACCGCCTTTGCACATGCCATACGGGGTATTAGTAATGGTGAAAAAATAACTTGACCAATTTTGTGGAGTAAGGAGTTTTTTCTTCTGTCCTGTCTTTTTGCCGTTTTTGAAATTTGTCATCGGTCACATAGCCCGCTATGCTACCTCTTCAAAATTCGAAAACCAACGAAAATACAGACCAAAATTGGTCAACTTATTCTTTCACCATTACTTATATGCTTAGTCGGTGTATTCGCACTACTGTTTTTTATGAGATAAAGTTTAACGTAAGCGCATTATTTAGCGTCGTAACCCCATTTCATATATGCTGCGCCCCATGTAAATCCAGCACCAAAGGCACAGAGAATGATGTTGTCGCCCTTCTTAAGTTGCTTCTCGTAGTCCCACAAGGCTAAGGGCAATGTACCAGCAGATGTGTTGCCATATCGCTGAATGTTGAGCATTACCTTATCCATAGGAAGTTCCAAACGATTGGCAACAGCTTCGATGATTCTTACATTTGCCTGATGTGGTACAACCCACGCTATATTATCTTTGGTGAGGTTGTTGCGCTCTGCTATTTTGGCACAGGCGTCACTCATGTTTGTAACAGCAAATTTGAATACGGTGCGACCCTCTTGGTGCAAATAGTGCATGCGGTGGTCTATGGTAAAGTATGACGGGCTGCATACACTGCCGCCTGCTTTCATACACAGGAAGGGCAGACCCTTGCCATCTGTACGCAAGTAGCTGTCTTGCCAGCCTATGCCTTCTTCTATTGAAGGCTCTACTAAGGCAGCTGCTGCTCCATCGCCAAAGATAGGGCATGTAGCGCGATCGGTGTAATCAACGATGGATGACATTTTATCCGCACCACAAACTACTATTTTCTTGTAACGTCCACTCTGTATCATGCCTGCAGCAGCGTCCATTGCAAACAAAAATCCGCAACAGGCGGCCTGCATGTCAATGGCGAAAGCATTCTTCATGCCCAAACGGCCAATCACAATACTTGATGTTGATGGAAAGTGATAGTCGGGAGTCGTGGTTGCAACAATGACGCAGTCAATTTCTTGTGGGTCTGTACCAGTTTTTTCAAGGAGTTGCTTCACGGCTTTGCGTGCCATATAGCTTGTACCCAAGCCTTCTTCATTAAGTATGCGGCGCTCCTTGATTCCAATGCGTGTCATGATCCACTCGTCGTTGGTGTCTACCATGCGCGAAAGTTCATCATTGTTCAGCACGTATTCAGGAACGTACCCGCCTATACCTGTAATGACAGCATTTATTTTTTCCATGGGGATAGGAACTATTGTTGACGTTGTGCAATCATTGTTCTGACACAAAACGCGCCTTGTATCAATGGTTGCAAACAATATTGTTGAAAAAAAGTAGTTTAAGAGCCGCGTTTCCTCGCTTGAGCTATATCAGCGGCTGGCTATTGTACAGACAGGCGGATACACCATCAAGGAGCAGTCCAACTCTTAAACTACCGGATGTCAAGTTTGGTGAGAAAACACTCAAAACTTTACTCTGCCACTTCCTTTACGATGGCAAGCTTGCCGCGATAATAGCCGCAAGTGGGGCATACAGTGTGATAGATGTGCCAACCACCGCAGTTAGGGCATACTGCCAAAGTAGGAGCTACTGCCTTGTCGTGAGTTCTACGCTTAAGAGTTCTTGTTTTTGATTGTCTTCTTTTAGGATGTGCCATTTTATTCTATTGATTTTAATTGGGATTAAACTTCTGTCTGAACTGTTTGCCCTTTAGCATTGCCAAGTGTCTGAACACATGACGCATACAGAGGACCTTTAATCTTGCTCAGGTTCTTCTTTCGTTATATAACTAAGCATTTCACTATTGCATTCACCATCGGGGTGTACCCTTTGTATGGGTAGGGATGTCTCAATGATTTCGTAGACAATCCACGACAGGTCAAAGTCAGACGTACCCTTAATGGTGTAAAGCATTTCTGCTGCATCTCCATCTTCTTCGTCACCATCTTTAATATTGACAGTGTCTGAAGCCTCAATGTCGATGGTAAGTGGGTCCAAACAGCGGTCACAGGGGACGATCACTTGTCCCTCAACGCTGATGCTCACCTTATAGATATTACCAGCAGATGCTTTAACAATAATGCGGGCGTGAACGTCTCCGCCACTTATTTCTTCTTGCTCCAGGTCAGCGAAGAAGCGATCAGTCAGCTCAATGTCAAGGCGTTTAGCTGCTTCGTCAGCATGCGCCAAATTGATATGTAGGAGATTTTCACTTTGCATAGCGGCTGCAAAGATAGTAATTTATTATTGATACATCAAAGTTTTCATGCCGTTTTTTGTTGACGGGACGAAACTTCTGCTCATAAATGCGCACCAGTTTACTCCCTCTTGATAGTATAGGGAAAGGAATGATCACCTGGCGTTGGGTGTAATGATAAATGAGAAGTTGTGATTGCCATATTTTATGCGATACTGAGGCAAGGGCCATGCTCCCCAAGAGTCAATACACCCTAATCCCATTTGACGTTGTGCAATATGTACGACGGTAAATGGACGGGGAGTTAGGTCACCTGAATGCATTTGATGTGCTTCCTTAACGGGTCCACCGTCTAAATCCTCTGTTTTGTAATTAAGGGCGCTCATTTCAATAGGGCTGGGTGCTGTAATCGTGATACCTTCCTGTGTTTCGTCATTGTAGAGACTCCACCAGCGAACGTCCGTTTTGTTGCCACACTCTTGCGGTCGTATATAAGCTGAATATTGTTCAGATACGCTTTGTGTATATTCGCCCAAGAATGTTGAAGTATGGCGGTCCCAGTAATTCTCAATCGGCCCGCGTCCATAATAATGTATGTAATTGAAGTCCTTCGGCAGAACCATGGTCATACCGAAACGTGGCATTATGGGATATTTTGCCAAACTGTCGTTAGGTATGAATTGCTCCTCAACTATAATCTTGCCTCGTGAATTAAGAGTGTAGGTTAGAGTGAGAGAGGCTTTAACTTCGGGCATGTCATATTGCGCAACAACCTTTTGACAAATACCCTCATTCTCGCTTTTTAGACTTTTAAGATTGAATGTGGGGTTTTTCCATACACCAAGCTTTGTTTGTAACGATGCACCATAGTCATTGTCTGTGGGGGCACGCCAAAAATCGGGCTTGAGAGAATAGCCGTCCTCTAAAATAGGTTTGCCGTTTACATCGATGTAGTCAATAAATCCGGTATTCTTGTTGATTGTTACGGTTGTGGTAGCACTGTTGAGTATGATGCAGGCAAGTTGCTCGTCTTTTGTAACTGCTGGTTTGACCTTGCTGTTCGTCAATGGTCTGACAGGCATTTCAAGCTTAACTTGTTCCAAAGAAGGATATATATACGGACTCAGAACGAATTCTTGTTTGGCAACAATATGGCCCGCTTTAAGAAGCTGATCGTCGTTTTTTATTCTATATTCAACTTGCAGCACATATTCGCCTGCAGACGTGGGCCTCTTATAGCCTTCCAATTGGATACTTGCGTGTTGTTGTGGAGCTACGTCAATGTCTGCAATGGTACCAGCGGCAGATTGCTTGCCATTGCAAAGCAATGTCCAATTCAGAGAGATATTATTCAGTGATTTGAAGAAATTCTCATTATAAATGTCAAGTATGGCATTAGCACTATCCTTGAGTGTCGTCCATATATTTTGGTAAAAATATTTGACTTCGTCAACATGCGGGTGTGCTATACGGTCAGGGTTGAACAGACCATTGCAATTAAAGTTGTGATCGCTTGCTGGATAACGTCCAAAATCACCACCATAGGCATAAATATCTTTGCCATTTTTATTCTTCGCTCTCAGACCTTGATCTACAAAGTCCCAAATAAATCCACCTTGGAACTTAGGGTATTTACGCACTAAATCCCAGTATTCGCCAAATCCGCCTTCGGAGTTGCCCATGGCATGAGCGTATTCACACATAATCAGCGGTTTCGTTATGTCTGTTCGTTTTGCGTAGGTTTCGCAATAATCGTATGGCAAATACATTTCGGCATAAATATCCGTTCCACGGTTTTGCAGTGCACGTTCGTACAGCACGGGACGGGTCGAGTCATATTTTTTGACCATGTCGTAGGCCTTTTCAAAATTTACGCCGTAGCCAGCCTCGTTGCCAAGGCTCCAAATCACAATACACGGGTGATTCTTCAATATTTGAGTATTGTTGCGGTTTCGCTCAATGTGAGTCTGTTCGTACTTGGGCACATTGGCCAATGAACTGCTGCCAAAGCCCATTCCATGAGTTTCGATGTTAGCTTCGGCTATAACATAAAGACCGTATTTATCGCAAAGATCATACCATCTCGGGTCATTGGGATAGTGGCTTGTGCGTACAGCATTAATGTTGTTTTCTTTCATCAGTCTGATGTCTTGCAACATACGATCAACACTGACAACATAACCACCATCGGGGTCGACCTCATGTCGGTTTACGCCTTTAATGAGTATGGGTTGACCGTTTACAAGGAATTGTGCGTCCTTGATTTCTATCTTGCGGAAACCAACATTCTGTTCAAAACATTCAAGCAGTTTTTTGCCGTCCTTCAAATCTATGCGTAGCTTATAAAGATTAGGCGTTTCAGCTGTCCATTTTAGTGGGTTATTAACCCTCCAGGCTAATTTAGCTGTGTTGCCCAAGGGCACATCTTGTGATTTTACCACAGCACCTTTTTGATCGAATAAGGTTAGTGTGACTGTTTTATTTTTACAGTTAGCACCCTTTAATTCAATGTTTAACACACCATTGGTATAATTGTCGCACAAATCCGGTGTTACAAAAATGTCAGAAATGTGGCTTTGTGGCCGAGCGTACAGGTATACTTCGCGTGCGAGTCCTGTCAAGCGCCAAAAGTCTTGGTCTTCAAAATATGAGCCATCGCACCATCGCATGACTTGCATGGCAATAAGGTTTTTCTTTCCGGGGGTGAGGTAGGGGGTAAGGTCAAATTCGGCAGCGGATTTTGAATCCTCACTGTATCCTACAAATTTGCCGTTGACCCATATACTGAGGTTAGAGGTGGCCGAACCCACGTGCAAGTATATTTTATCACCTTTCCAGTTGTCAGGAACAGTTATTTCCTTTCGATAGCAACCAGTATAGTTATTTTTCTCCTCCACGTATGGAGGATTAGACTTAAACTGTGTGGCCCAAGCATAGCCTACATTTTTATAGGTAGCATCGCCATGTCCGTTCAATTCAAAAATGCCAGGTACGGGAAAATCTTCCCATTCTGAGTCATCAAAGTTCACAAGGTAAAAATTCGTAGGAGCTTCGTTATGATTCTTCGAAAATTTGAATTTCCATTTACCTTCAAGTGTCATATAACGTTTTGATTCGCTTTTGTCGCCAGACTGTGCTCCAGTGATTGACTCGAAAGCAAAAAAATCAGCGCGCGGTGTTTCAGTACCAATTCTGTTGACAGATGGATTTAGCCAGTAGGGCTCATGCGCATTCTTTTGTGCGGCAGACGTTGTAATACATGCTGCTGCAATACCTAATAATATAAGTTTTTGCATGTGGTATCTATTTCTATTAAATTATTCGTGTATTTTATTTGATTTGCTTGATTTGGGCGTACGCCTTATAATAGCCTAATTGTCCCGATTTGCTGAAATCCTCTATGGCTTGCTGTTTCATGTTCTTCCTTTTATATAGGATAGCACGATTATAGTAAGCTTCAGTCAAATGGTTGTCAAGTTTAAGGGCTGCGGTGAAAGCCTCCAATGCTTCATCATAACGTTGTAGCATGGCCAGCAAACAACCTATGTTATATTGAACATACGCATTATCGGGCAATATGGTCGACGCTGATTTTAGGTCTGTAAGTGCCAATTTAAGCAGTTCCTTTTTCCTTCCATTATCGGTATTGTCCGAATTGGTCATGTGGTATAGCACGTTAGCGCGTTGAAGCAAAGCTACCACAGAACTCGAATCGCAACTGATTGCTTTGCTCGCTTCGCTCAATGCAGTTGTATAGTTGTATTTTGCTAAGGCTATGGAGGACCTGTACAAATGTAGCTCAATCAAGCTACACGCATTCGAAACACGTTCGACCCGTTTTTCGTCGTATTCAGCGTTTGCTGCACTATTCGTCTCATGTTCAGCCGTCAGTCTATATTTCCTGTTGGGAACTTCTGCATGTTTATAGCGCACCATCTCTGCCATAAATCCAACTGAATGATAACCACGCTCACTTGTATGGCAAAAAGCGGGGGCAAACATCGGCGCCAAGTCGTCGGATACCTGTTCATTCTGCACCTTACCAAAGAAGGTACCGAACACGTTGCGTGCTGTGTCAGGATCCTCCTGCACCAATTGTTGATATTTGTCCAATTCATGGTCTGATCGTAGACGTACGCTCTTTCGGGAAACCTTGTTCGTGTGCCCGAATGTAACGTCCAGATTATGCCTGGCAACGACAGTTTCATCGTTAAGAGCTCCCTTAACGTCTCCAATTTTGCGTCGGAGTTGAGCACGCATCAAATAGCCATAATAAAAGTTGGGGTATGACCGTATAAGTTTTGTATAATCCGCAATTGCACCTTTATAGTTACCAACTTTTGTGCGTAATTCTGCGCGATTATATATAGCCAGAGTGTTGCTGGGTTCCACCTGTATGATATAATCAAAATCTAAAATCGCATTATTCAAATCACCTACAAACGTGCGTAGTAATCCACGGTTATAGTGGGCTACAAAATGCGTAGGCTGTAGTGCAATTGTTTGATCATAATCTGCTATGGCAAGGCCGAATTTGCCTAACGCGTGGCGGGCTTGAGCTCGTGATATGTATAATTCATAATCATTGGGAGTATAACTAATAGCATGAGTCAAACACGAATCAGCCTCGGTATAATGCTTTTTGCTTAGAGCATACTGTCCCTTAAATCCCCAAGCATTACCATCACGGGGATTTTTTTCCAATAGTTTGTCAATCCACACCAGTGCCGATACAGTATCTTTTTGTTCGAGCAAACTTTGTGCACGTACCATATAAGGCCGGTAATAGTTTGGCCATGTACGCATCATATAGTCCAAATCTATATTAGCCTGTTTATAGTCCTTCAGTTGTAGGTAGCAAAGAGACCGGTTGTAGCGCGAATTTTGATCCTTGGGCTTGTTTTTCAGCACGCGTGTATAGTCGTCCACGGCACCAGTAAAGTCGTTATTGTGTATGCGGCATAAAGCTCTTAGTTGGTAAACCTCCATTTGAAACGGATTGAGATTAATGCTCTTGTCACAATCAGTTTCAGCCCCACGATAGTCCTCAAGGGTGAACTTTGCATAGGCTCTGTAATAGTAAGGTGCTGCTAAAAAAGGCTTGCTTTCTATAGCTTGATTGAAATAATGAATTGCCGTCAAATAATCGTCAACGCTCAGTGCGTTACGCCCCATGTATGTCACCATCTCTGCGTCAATTTGTGCTATACATGGTACGATAGCAGACATAATGGTCATAAAAAATGCTACGAACCTTTTGCTCGCATTATGGCTAATGCGATACAAACAATTCGTAGCATGATATCTTATATTGTATTCAAACATCTGCTTATTCATTGAACACAGACAAATGCCTACATCATTTCTTGGGGCATTTTACTTTGTAAGCACAGCGGAATTTACCTTTAAGCATTTGTGTTAGTTTGCCTCTAATCATTTGTTTGCGTAGTGGAGATATTCTGTCAATAAACAGATGCGAATCAAGGTGGTCAAACTCGTGTTGCATAACACGGGCCAGGAAACCATCCACCCATTCGTCGTGTTCATTAAATTCTTCGTCCAGATACTTCACATGTATGCGGGTGGGGCGGCGTACAGGTTCGTTTATCCCAGGTAAACTTAGGCAGCCTTCGTCCATCAGTTCGGTGTTGGTGTCGTCATACTCAAGAATATGTGGATTGATATAAGCCTTATTAAATCCCTCATATTCTGGATAATCGTCCTTAAGAGCATCAAGTGTTATTACAACCACACGGATAGCCTTGCCAATTTGTGGTGCTGCAAGTCCAACACCATCGCTATGATACATGGTTTCAAACATATCAGCAATCAATTGCTTTAAGTCTGGATAATCAGGTGTGATGTCCGTCGACTCCTTCCGGAGTACGGGCATGCCGTAAGTATATATTGGTAAAATCATAATTGTTCCATTTTAGCCTGTTGGCAAAATCATTAGTTTGCAGAAGTGACTATCACGTTGTTATAGAAAGAGACAAACTCAATGTGCTTATAGCCAGAAACGGTTCTAATACACATTGGGTTATGAAAGCAGTTTGCGATTTTCCATATAATTCTGCAAAATGATGCAGGCACTAATTTCATCTACCAGACCCTTGTCTGTCTGTCGCCTTTTCTTGCCAATACCGCTTTCTAAAATAGCTCGATTTGCCAACACTGAGGTAAAGCGCTCGTCATAGAAATCGACAGGTATTTCGGGCAGCATTTTTTTCAGTTTCTCTGTAAAGGCCAATACGCGTTTCTGATTTTCCGAGGGAGCCCCGTCTGGTTGTGTTGGTAATCCTATAACAAAGCGTTCCACAGATTCTTTTGCCGTGTATTCTTTCAAGAACCTCAGCAACTCATGTGTATCAACGGTAACGAGCCCATTCGCTATAATTTGCGCTGGGTCAGTCACAGCTATCCCGGTACGTTTCTTCCCGTAGTCTATTGATAAAATGCGCATGTCTGGTAGATGGCAGCTGAAAAATCAACCTTAACACCTCAAAAGCCCGCATACAAACTTTCAGTATGCAGGTTTTTGGGTATATTATTTTGCTTTAATAATTCATTTAATCATGTCACAGCCCATATAGGGTTGCAAAGCCTTAGGTATGCGAATGCCATCGGGTGTTTGGAAGTCCTCGAGCAAGGCAGCCACAATACGGGGCAAAGCCAATGCCGAACCATTAAGTGTGTGGCAAAGATGAGTTTTCTTGTCAGTCCCACGGTAGCGGCACTGCAGACGGTTTGCTTGATATGTATCAAAGTTTGATACTGAGCTAACTTCCAACCAACGTTTTTGAGCTTCGCTATAAACTTCAAAGTCATAGCATATAGATGAAGTAAAGCTCATGTCACCGCCACAGAGACGTAGTATGCGGTAGGGAAGTTCCAACTTCTGCAACAGGCCCTCTACATGAGCCAACATCTCTTGATGCGACTGTTCTGAGTGTTCGGGCGTGTCAATGCGTACGATTTCGATTTTCGAGAACTCGTGTAAGCGATTCAAGCCACGCACGTCCTTGCCATAGCTACCAGCTTCGCGGCGGAAGCACTCTGTATAGGCACAATTCTTAATTGGAAGTTGTTCCTCATTCAGAATGACATCGCGGTAGATGTTTGTTACAGGCACCTCTGCAGTCGGAATAAGATACAAATCATCTACCTCGCAGTGGTACATTTGGCCTTCCTTGTCGGGTAACTGTCCCGTGCCATATCCAGATGCAGCGTTAACCACTGTTGGTGGCATGATCTCGGTATATCCAGCCTTGCGGGCTTCGTCAAGGAAAAAGTTTATCAACGCACGCTGCAATCGTGCACCTTGACCTATGTATACGGGAAATCCTGCACCTGTAATCTTTACGCCCAAGTCAAAGTCTATCAAGTTGTACTTCTTTGCTAACTCCCAATGAGGCAGGGCATTTTGTGGCAGTATGGTGTCGTGTCCGCCAGTCTTAACCACCACGTTGTCATCGGCCGAAACGCCTTCGGGCACAATGTCGTAGGGCACATTCGGAATGGTATATAACAAGGCGCGTTTGTCGTCCTCGGCCTGTTTCATTACGTCCTCAAGTTCCTTGCTCTTTATCTTGATGTCAGCCACCTCTTTCTTTGCGGTTTCAGCCTCGTCCTTTTTGCCCTCTTTCATCAGGGCACCGATGCTCTTCGACAGAGTCTTTACTTTGGCATTCAGAGCATCAAGTTCTGCTTGAGCAGACTTGCGTTTATTGTCAAAGGCCAACACGCCCTCAATAGCTTCGCGTGCACCCTTAAAGTGTTTCTTTTCCAAGCCGCGTATAACGGCTTCCTTGTCGTCAGTGATTTGTTTGATAGTAAGCATAGCTTCTTTCTTATTATTGTTTGACCGCAAAAGTAGTAATTTTTTGCGAACCACATTGTTTTTAGCGCTACAAATGTGTGCCCTGCAGCAGTATAGCTGTTATTTGTTGATAGAAATCTGAAGGTAGCTCTTCCTCCGTCATTCTGAACAATCTTGTCACCTCATCATCGCTTTGCTGGATTGTTATGTTACAAATCCGTCAACAGCGATGGCGTTTGTCGTGCCAGGACTTCAAGGCTTACATTCCGATTTTCGCCATTCAGTATATATCCAGCTTCGGCGAGTTTTTCGGCGCACGTTTCGTAAGCTATGCGTGGCACATTATTCTCGGCACTCAAATGGCAAAGCCACACCTTCTTTATTAAGTCTCTATTAAGGTTGCTTGCCAGGAACACTGCCGTTTCGGCATTACTGATATGCCCGTTAGGCCCGCTAATACGTTTTTGCAAGCGTAGTGGGTAGCGCCCTGTCACGAGCATATGTTCATCGTAGTTCGATTCGATCACCAAATGCGTGGCTTGGTGTATAATGTCTGGCATATCATCACTGAAGTGTCCTACATCAGTAAGCAGCACAAAGCACTTATCGTCCCATCTTATTTTATAGCCATTGTTATCGGCACTGTCGTGTGGCACAGCAAACGATGTGATCTTGAATGGACCAAGTTCAAATTCTATTCCGCGTTCAATAGCATGTTGCAAGTTCAGTGGCACCATCTTCGATACAAAGTGATTGCGCATAATCGAGTCATGTACGGCTTGCGATGTGTACACGGGTATCTTAAAGTCACGCGACAGAGCTCCCACGCCTTTTACGTGGTCGGTATGGTCATGCGTCACCAATATGGCTTTTATCTTTGCTATGCTCAAGCCATAGTTCGAGCATATTTGCTTGAATTTTCGCACGCTCAGACCTTGGTCTATTATTAAACCATAGTCGTCAACCTGCAAGTAGTAGCAGTTGCCGCTGCTGCCTGAACTTAATGATATGAATTGTGACATAATGTGTCTTGATTATTTTAGCAAGTTGCCAAGTTTAGTGGGTTGTAATGTGTTCGTTGGGCATACTTGCCCGAGGTGTACAAATACTGCCATTTTTAGCGGTAGTGCAAACCCGTTATAACCCACATCTGTTTGTAATATTTGTGTAATTGTATATCACATCAGAATGGGAGTCCTACGGCAAAATGCAGTGTAAAGTCTCGCCCAAAGTTTGGTTTTGTGATGGGGTAGTGTAGCCTGCCTTTGCTCACCGATGGGTCAATCGCTTTCATTCCACCATCAAAGCGTAGTATGAAGTAATTAAAATCGAACCTTATACCCAGTCCATACGACACCGCTATTTGTTTGTAGAATGAGTCAAACTTAAACACAGCATTGTCAATACCGGCATAGTGGCGTGTGTTCCAAATATTACCTGCATCAACAAACAGTGCGCCGTGCAGTTTCCAGAACAAGAAAGTACGCCACTCAACATTAAAGTCAAGTTTAAGGTTACCCGTCTGAGTCACAAAGTCAACCTTTCCGTCCTTGCCTTTATACCCGCCAGGGCCCAAACCGCGGACGTTCCAACCGCGTACGCTGTTTGCTCCGCCTGCAAAGTAGCGCTTCTCGTATGGCAGAATGGTAGAGTTGCCATACGGAATGCCCAGACCAAAGCCAAAATGTATGGCCACAGCATTTCGGTCATTTAGCAGCAAACTCCTTACAAAGTCAAAATCGAATTTGGCATATTGTGAATATGATATGCCGAACAAGTTGTAGCAACCATTGTCACCTTTGCCACGGTGCAGCATGTTCGATATGCCATATAGCACATTGCCAGCAAGTTCCACCCCAGCTTTAACCTGTATCCCTTGTGTGAGCGATTGCGAGTAATTACCTCCATTCGCATTGTTACGTTGAGAGTTGTAGGTAAGTGAGTAGGCTGTTTTTACGATAAACAAATTTTCGTAACTGCTCCTCAGTACCGAGTATCGGGCATCTTCTCCGTCCAAATAATCCTTTTTGAAGGTATCCGATATCCAGGGCATATACACATAGTTAACCGAAAGTAGGTCGAAATTGTGTACCCAACGTGGTGTATTGGTTCTGTTCCAGGTATAGGTCCAAGCTGCAGTCAGTACGCGCCGGTGAAATTCGGGGCGGTCTTGTGTATTATACATCAAACTTACCTGCGAGAGCGCCTTCATCTCTTTCTTTTTCTCAATACTCAAAAAAGGTAATAGAAGGGTGGGGAAGCGCAGGCTACCCTCAGCGCTCAGCTCAAAGTAATTTTGATTATTATACCCCTCCAATCCGCTGATAGCTTCGTAGGCGCCACGCAACTTGAAAGTCAGCATTTCAGAGCCTTTGAAAGCATTGCGGTTGTTATACGACAATGCCACCGCTGCTCCCAAATCGCCTGAGGTGTTGGTTCCCTCCACCTCCAAACCTATCGAGTTGGTTTTATTATATCTAAGCGATATGTTGCAGTCAAGCAAACTGTCCGTGCCCGTTACAGGAACTACCTGCATATTGGTAAATTTAACTACGGGCAATGAGTTCAGATTGTTGTACGTGTTTTGCACGTCAGTTTCGTCATACACTGCGCCCTTGTTGATAGCTGTGTGCGAAAGCAGTACGCGTTTATTCACCTTCAGCTGACGTGTGTCAAACATAATGCCCCGGTAATTAGTTAGCGCACTATTTGATGCAGCTACACTATCCTCGCCAATGGTACGGAACTGAGTAATATACACCTGCCTAAATCTCTGTCTTGTGTATGAACGGCTACTGTCAGCCATTTCGGGACGGTGCATTCTCAGTGTCACATTTGTGGCAGTTATTCCCCTTAGCGTGTCAATGTCATAGGTTATGAAGTCGTTATTTATGAAGTAATATCCCTTCTGACGCAACATCTTTACCATACGACTGCGCTCTTCTGACAGTACATTCAAGTTAAGTGGCATACCGCGACGAAGCAAAGAATTGACCGAGTCGCCCTTGTAAATGCTGTATATTGTGTCATCGTCAAAGTCGTATCGCAGAGTGTCTATATAATAGCGGTCGCGGGGCGTAATGCAGTACGTCACTTTAACCTTGTGCTTGGACGTCTGTACCAGTGTATCCACTTGTGCATGCAGATAGCCGTCGCTGTATAGGGCTTGTTCAATGTTGCGCATGCCATAGAGTGTGCCTTCGCTGTCGTACACAACAGGGGGTTCACCTATTTTCTTGAAGAACTTTGAAAGGCCTTTATTCCCTTTCACAGAGTCTGCCTTCGACAGACAGTATAGGCCTAATGGTGCCTTGAACACGTTGAACCACCGCGTGTTAGGATGTTGACGCACATATTTTTTATATGCGCCCACCTTAAAGCGGCTATTACTACTGGTCACCTTAACGTTGCTGAGTACACGTTGCCCTGGCTGCAAGAACTTTTTGCTGCTGCAGCCCACACACATCAACAGAGTCAGAATGAGTATGGTCGTGTTACGGATATGTCTTTTATAATTATTAAGCACAGTTAGGGTGAAGCTTGGTTGGCGTAATTTGAAGGTCGATTAGGTTAGATGATTAGGAAGTTAGAAGGTTAGCGGGTTAAAAAGTGACTCTTGCGAGTGCTATAAGCCAAGGTTCCTCTTTACCCCATAGGCTTACAAACTTCTTAAACCTCTAACCTCCTAACTTCCTAACTCCTAATTCAATATATTATTGTGTTTGGAACCGTTTGCTTGCACGTAGAATATGCCTTGCGGCCGACATAAGTTCTTGCGTCTCCTGCAAGGTAGAAAGATATAGCAGTGCAATTTTGATGTTCGAATCCTCTCGCTGTATGCGGTCTTGCTGTGCGTGTCGTATTTGTGATATACGGCTCTTTATGGCATTACCCTCTACAAGCAGCTCGTCCACGCCTTCAAAGTTGCCCGTTGAAATCATGCGTTGTGCTACCTCAAGAAAATGATCCACGTCATTGCATACAGGTATAAACTCGTCTACATAATCTTGTGGCAGTGGACTGAAGTTGTTGTCAACATGTTCCACACATGGCTCCAACATACGTTTCAGGCCATATATAATTTGGGTGGCATTGTTGCAACCCAAGTGGAACCATGTGTTTTTTTCAACCGCAACAAGGTAGTCGATTTTGCGCATGCCGAGAATTTCCTTGCGTCGGTAACGCTTCCAAATGCCCTTCTCGTTCTCAATGTCATGCGAGGCTGTGCGCAAAAATTTCATGTTCTCGTGCATCAGTCCTTGTGTAATGTTACGGAAGGTGTTGCGCGTAAACTCTAATATGTCAGTTTGTGTGCGGCGTACGTGTTGTAACAGCAGTTGCCACGTTTCGGCCTTGTCGTGGCAGCGTACTAATTGACGGAAGAGTGTGTCCACATTATCTTGTTCTCGCTTTTGCTTGAATTTGCGGTTGTTGTTGATAACCACGAGTGCCACTACACACATTACCAATATCATGGCAAAGAAACCACCTAAATGATTGATGGTGGCAATCAAGAAACTAACGATAAGTGCCGCGCCAGCCGTGATAAACCAACCACCGATAACGGTAATTACACCTGTAATGCGGTAAACTGCAGTTTCACGTCCCCAAGCTCTGTCGGCCAATGATGAACCCATGGCCACCATAAATGCCACGTAGGTGGTTGACAACGGCAGTTGCAGCGATGTGCCCACTACAATCAGCAAACCAGCTAATACCAAATTAACCGCAGCGCGCACCTGGTCAAAGGCTGCTCCATCTTCGAGCACTACATCCTCTTGATCAAAGCGGGTGTTAATCCAGCGTGACACACATGAGGGCACATATTTAGACATTGTATTAGTGGCATTGAGTACACCACGCACCGTGCGACGTGCCAATCGTGATGAAGAAAAAACTTCCTCACCTTCGTCTTGTCGCGACAGATTTACGGTAGTCTCCACTACTTTGTGTGCTTTTTTTGAAGTACAGATTGCCACGGTCATGACTACCCCAGCAGCTATCAAGAACAACTGCTTAAAAGGCAGGTGACTTTCACCGGCCAGCACGCTCACAGAATAGTTTTCGGGATTGATACCACTACCGTTTTGCGTAAAATCAATAAATGACTCCAAACCGGCTAAAGGCGTACCAATAAAATTTACCAAGTCGTTGCCAGCAAAGGCCATTGCCAGTGCAAATGTGCCAAACAACACTACAATGCGAAATATGTTTACCTTGCATAGGTAAAGAACTTCCATCAGGGCTGTGAAGAGACAGAAGCATGTCAACAAAATCTCAATTTTATTCTGGTCTATCCAATCAGGAGTCCAGCCAATGTTTGCAAGAATAGGGCTTGTGCGCAACCCGCTCACCAACAAAAAATAGAAAATAGACGTAACACTTACCCCACCAAACAGGGCTATGCTATAGCGCAAATGCCTTTTATACTGAAAGGTGAACAGCACACGCGTAATCCACATCACTATGAAACCGAAGACAAAGGCTATAGCAACCGACAGAAATATGCCTATAATCACGCTCAGTGCTTTATCCGTGTTGATGAGATCAGCATAAGTATGTCCTCCATCTAATATTTTTGAAAAAGCCAATGCTGTGCTACCGCCTAACAAACCAAACACCATCGATACTGTGGTTGAGGTGGGCATGCCTAACGTATTGAATATGTCGAGCAGAATAACATCGGTAGCAGCTACTGCCAAGAATATGCACATTACATCACTTAGCGTGTAGTAGTGGGGATTAAGCACACCATGTCTGGCTATATCCATCATGCCGCTCGAGGTGCTTGCACCGACAAATATGCCTACAGCGGCTACTATAAGAATGGTGCGGAACTTGGCTGCCTTAGCGCCTACTGCCGGACTTAAAAAATTGACAGCATCATTTGCCACACCGACAGACAGGTCGAAAGTGGCCAGTACAAACAGGAATATCAGAATTCCAAGATAGAAAAAATCCATATACGTGGGTTCTAAATAATGTGTTACGCTGCAAAATTAGTACATCATCGCCGAAGAACAAAGTGTTTTGTTAAGTTTCTGTTACTTTTCTTTTGCCTCGGCCGATGCTTTTGTGTATTTGCCGAAGTTGTTGGCATGTTATCAAATCAATATGTTATCAGGTAGCATGGCCAGCTTATTCGGATCCTGTATATACAGTTACTTTGTAGGCGGCAACTCATACGGAATAATGAAATGATGCCGCGCTATTCTTACTTTACAAACGTATTGCCGGCCGTATTTTGTTCTGATAAATTTCAAAATTTGCGATGTAGTTACAAATACGTTGCTGTCCGTAAAGGCCATTCCTTATTTCTGTCTACACTCTGCACTTATATATATTAACGCGTTGATAATCAACGAATAAATGCGTGTAGAAGGATGGAAAATCAGTATGCACTACTATCTACACCTGTTGCAGATAATGGTGTGTACTTACGGCATAGGGCAGGCTTCCCTCGAGTATAGGGAGGACAGATTTTCAGTTGCTCCAACTATTTTCACGCTCTCCCTAAACTGTTATTCCTTATTGGCACAGCACGTACTGCGCTTATGCGTATGAAGCTATACAGATGGTGTAGACAAATCTTCTGCTTGTTGGTAAGCGTGCAGATGTAGTGCATACAAATTCTGGTGTCGTATACACTGCTTAACCTCTTGAATATCAATAAGATACAAGCAAAAGTGTAGAGTGCAGACAGTTTCAGCAAAAATATTATGAGTGAAGAGGTTGGGGCGTTTCGGAGGCACTTATAATGAAACCACCTGTTGTTTTTATGCGTCTGAGAGGCCTTACAAAAAAGAAACAGCAACCTTCGTACATAATAAATTCGCAGGTAGATTTGCCTGCAATTTTATTAAGTGTGAAGGTTGCTGTTAAATAGCTACTATACGATTGTTACATCAAAAATAGCGTCTCGTATCGAACACATGCTTGTTTTGCACATTATTACGATATTTTTGTTTGTTAGATGCTGTCTGAATACACAGCTATAGGTAGTTTCCTACAGTTGTATGTTGAAGCCATTACTTCGCCATAAGCACCGGCAGATCTAAATGCAATGAAATCACCACGGTGTGTTTCGGGAAGTGGCTCACCTGTACTGAACACGTCGCTACTTTCGCATATAGGGCCAACTACGTCATAGATTTCTGTTCTACTTTCAGAATTGCTTGCTTGGGCAGAAATGTTTTCAGTATAGTGGTGTGACCCGTACATTGCAGGACGTATCAGCTCGGTAAAGCCTGCATCTACAATCACAAATTTCTTGCTGTGTCCCTCTTTTACGTATAAAGTACGTGCTATAAGGGAACCGCATTGCGCTACGACGCTACGGCCCAACTCAAAATGTAATTGTTGTCCTTTACGGAGCTGGAGATGCTCCTCGAATAATTCAAAGTATTGTTTGAAATCGGGAATAGGATTACCGTCTGGATTGTCGTAATCGATGCCAAGTCCGCCTCCTACGTTGATATTATCAGTTACAATACCTTCGCTCTCAAGTATATTTTGCAATTCGTTTATACGGTTGCAAAGTGATACATATACTGACAAATCCAATATTTGACTTCCGATGTGGAAATGTAGACCTGTATACTTAACGTTTCCGAGCTCCTGCGCATGTCGAATGGCTGTAACCATATCCTCCATGGCTATGCCAAATTTGTTTTCATTAAGCCCGGTGGTTATTTTGGCATGAGTGTGTGCATCAACATTCGGGTTAATTCTGAATGCTACGTGTGCACATTTGCCCATTTCACCAGCTATTTGGTTAATGACATCAAGCTCGGGCAAACTTTCTACATTGAAACTGTGTATGTCTTTCTCTAATGCCGTACGAATTTCCCAATCGCTTTTGCCAACTCCGGCGTAAACGATTTTATTGCCAACAAATCCAGCCTCAGAAGCAGCAAGTATTTCGCCTCCTGAAACGCAGTCCGCACCTAAACCATGTTGTGCAATAATTTGCAGAATACGCGGGTTGGCATTTGCTTTGACTGCGTAGTGGACATGGAAATTGGGTCTACCTTTTGTCTCGTCCTCAATTACTTGCAGGGTCTTAAGCAGGCAATCAATATCGTAGTAATAAAAAGGGGTGCTTAGTTTAGAAAAGTCTTGTATAGGAAAGTGTGTCATTTTTTAGCAGTATTCTTGTCTTTGAAGAGTTTTTCGCTTAAAGCGCACAATGCAGCTTTCTTATCTTGCTCACGAATTAAGAAAGAAATGTTGTGATTGCTGCCGCCATATGAGATCATACGCACGGGTATATTGGCTAAAGCTTCTGTTACTAAAGTCTCAAATCCAACATTACCCCAACGCAAATCACCTACCACACAGATGATACACATATTTTCGTCAATGCTTACTGTGCCATACTGTTTCAGTTCTTCAACAATGTTTGCCAAGTGTGCATTGTTATCAATAGTCAGGGTTACACCGACTTCGCTTGTTGTAACCATATCAACAGGAGTATGGTTTACTTCAAATGTTTCAAAAAGTTTGTGCAAGAAACCCGTTGCAAGCAACATACGCGATGAGACAATCTTGATGGCAGTGATATTGTCTTTAGCAGCGACGGCTTTGATGGTGCCTTTTTGCATCTGGTCGTTGATAATTGTACCAGGAGCAGATGGGTCCATTGTGTTAAGCAATCGCACGGGCACCCCTGCATAGTGAGCTGGCTGAATGCAGGTAGGGTGCAGAATTTTAGCGCCGAAGTAAGCTAATTCTGCGGCTTCTTCAAAATTAAGTTGACGTACAGGTGTTGTACCTTCAACAAAGCGCGGGTCGTTATTGTGCATACCGTCAATGTCGGTCCAAATTTGTATTTCGTCAGCATGAAGTACGGCACCTATCAAGCATGCCGTGTAATCAGAACCACCACGTTGTAGGTTGTCTATTTCGCCATTGATATTGCGGCAGATAAATCCTTGTGTGATGTAGAGGTCGTAACCAGAATTCTTTTCAAGTATGTGGCTCAAGTTTTCTCTTATAAACGACATATCCGGCTCGCTATTAGCGTCAGTGCGCATATAGTCAAGTGCCGGTATCAGCATTACTTTAATGCCACATTCTTTCAAATAGTTAGTCACCATATTGGTGCTCATCAATTCGCCTTGTGCCAAAATCTCCTTTTCGAGAGCTGTACTATAAGGTTTGGTTGTAAGGTCGTGCAAATGCATGAAAATGTCGTTGAGCAAGTTGTCTGTATGTTCAACATTTTCCTGCTTGCAGTACAGTTCTGACACATGTGTGCGGTATAGTGTGCGCAACTTATTGATAACACTGCCTGCGCCCTCAAGATTTTTCTTCTTGATGTAGTCGGCTATCTCAACAAGCGAGTTCGTTGTACCCGACATGGCAGAAAGTACTACAATCTTGCGCTCTCCATCAGTAATAAGCTGGCAAACGTCCTTCATTCTTTGTGGCGTTCCTACTGATGTGCCACCAAATTTCAGTATCTTCATTGTGTGTGCGTATTTATTGAGGTTATAAAGGTTTATTGTTCAATTTGTAAGAGTCGTCTTATTGTTCTTCGCTAATGCTGCCATCTTTGCAGCGGTATACAACACCTGGGAATTCTTCCAGCAAGTTCATGTTATGTGTAACCATAACCACAGCACTGCCTTGTTCGCGTACACTCTGCAGTATTCGCATTATTTGGCGACTGGTTTCAGGATCAAGGTTGCCGATAGGTTCGTCTGCTAACACAATCTTGGGGTTGTTGAGCAAAGCTCGAGCAATACAAACACGTTGTTGCTCGCCGCCAGACAATTCATGCGGATAACGGTCCAGCTTGTCATAAAGTTCCACACGCTCAAGAACCTCTTTGATACGTTGAGGGCGTTCCTTCTTTTTGCAGCCCGTAGCTTTTAATACGAAATCAAGGTTTTGCCCGATTGTTAACTCGTGTAATAATTGAAAATCTTGGAAAATAATTCCCAACTGACGGCGTAATAAGGGGAGGTGTTTACGCTTGAGCTTGGTCATGTCGTAATTCAGCACTTGAGCCTTTCCTTCGGTGATGGGCAACTCGCCGTATATGGCTTTTAGCAGCGAACTCTTTCCGCTGCCGACTTTGCCTACAATATAAATAAAGTCGTTATCGTCAACACAGAAATCTACGCCATTGAGTATGGGGTGATCATCGTGTCGTAACGAAACATTTTGCAGTTGTATCAGCATAATTGATAATATTACAAAGGGATACTACGAAAGCCTGTTTAATCCAGTTTCAACACTGCGAGGAAAGCCTTTTGGGGAACCTGCACGTTACCAATCTCTTTCATACGCTTCTTGCCACGTTTTTGTTTTTCGAGCAATTTACGTTTACGGCTGATATCACCGCCATAACATTTTGCAGTTACGTCCTTGCGCACTTGCTTTACTGTTTCGCGTGCAATGATTTTAGCACCTATAGCGGCCTGAATGGCAATATCAAATTGCTGGCGTGGCAATAATTCCTTCAGTTTCTCGCACATACGACGACCAAAGTATACCGAATTGTCAACATGTGTCAATGTCGAAAGGGCATCAACGGGTTCGCCATTAAGCAGAATGTCAAGTTTAACGAGTTTAGATGGTCTGAAACCGATGGGGTGGTAGTCAAATGAAGCATACCCTTTTGAGATGCTCTTCAGTTTGTCATAGAAGTCTATCACGATTTCGGCCAAAGGCATATCGTAATATAATTCGACACGGTCTCCCGAAACATATTCTTGCTTAACCAATTCTCCACGCTTGCCAAGACACAATGTCATGATGTTTCCTATATATTCGGTACGTGTAATAATTGATGCACGAATGTATGGTTCTTCTATGTGATCAATTTCTGTTTGATCTGGCATTCCTGCCGGATTATGAACTTCCTTCATTTCGCCATGCTTGTCGTAAATGTTGTAACTTACATTAGGCACGGTTGTGATAACATTCATGTTGAATTCGCGATCAAGGCGTTCTTGCACAATTTCCATGTGTAGAAGCCCTAAAAATCCACATCTGAAACCAAATCCAAGTGCGACAGACGACTCTGGTTGGAATGTGAGTGAGGCATCATTAAGCTGCAGTTTTTCCAAACTGGCTCGAAGTTGTTCAAAATCCTCTGTTTCAATTGGGTAAACGCCTGCAAAGACCATAGGTTTAACCTCTTCAAAGCCCTCGATAGCCTTTTTGCAAGGATTAGCTACTGACGTAATAGTATCTCCCACTTTAACCTCGGTAGCTGTCTTTATACCGCTTACGATATAGCCAACATCGCCGCAGCGCAGTTCCTTGCGCGGCGACAAATCCATTTTGAGAACGCCAATTTCATCAGCATGGTAGCTCTTTTGTGTATTTACAAAAATGACATCTTCGTCCTTGTGTATACTGCCGTTGACTATCTTGAAATAAGCTATTATTCCGCGGAATGGGTTGAATACAGAGTCGAAGATGAGTGCTTGTAACGGGGCTTTTTCGTCACCGGTGGGGGAGGGAATGCGTTCAATTACAGCGTTGAGGATATCGTCAACACCTTCACCGGTTTTACCCGATGCACGAATGATTTCTTCGCGCTTGCAACCTAATAAATCTATAATTTCGTCCTCAACCTCCTCAGGCATAGAGTTTACCATATCGCACTTACTGAGCACTGGAATTATTTCAAGATTGTGCTCGATGGCCATATACAGATTTGAGATAGTTTGAGCCTGTACGCCTTGTGTAGAGTCAACCAAAAGCAAACAACCTTCACACGCAGCTATGCTTCGCGACACTTCGTAGGCAAAGTCCACGTGCCCCGGAGTATCTATAAGGTTTAGATGAAATGTCTCATCCTTATATGTGTATTCCATCTGAATAGCATGGCTCTTGATAGTGATACCGCGTTCGCGTTCCAAATCCATATCATCAAGCATTTGCCCCTCAGTCACCTTTACAGTTTGAGTGTGCTCAAGCAGCCGGTCGGCCAGGGTGCTCTTGCCATGGTCTATGTGCGCAATAATGCAAAAGTTGCGTATGTGTTTCATTTCTTTTCAGGAATGAGTTGTTGTAATTCGTTTGTTATGTAGAGAAAAAGGGATTGTCTGGTAATTTGTACCATTGTCAAAACTTATCTGCTTCGTCAAAGCTGACAGCATGTTTCAAGTCCTTGTCGCTGAGCACGACTTCTGCTCCCTTTATAGGCCAATCTATGCCAATGGAAGGATCTGCATAGTGTATAGAGCATTCAGTTTCGGGGGCATAGCGATTATCTACCTTATATGTGAACACAGCAGTATCGCTCAGTACTTGGAACCCGTGTGCAAATCCTCTGGGTATGAACAACTGACGTTTGTTCTCATCAGACAATTCTACCATGACATATTTACCAAAAGTTGGCGAATTCTTGCGAAGATCTACAGCCACATCTACAACTGTACCTTGCAGAACTCTTACCAATTTGGCTTGTGAAGCTTCGCCCTTCTGAAAATGCAACCCACGTAATACACCGCGGCTCGACATTGATTGGTTATCTTGTACGAAGTGTACGTCATGGCCAATATGTTTATTAAAATCCTCCTCGCGCCATGTTTCCATAAAATAACCGCGAGAGTCCTCAAAGACGCGTGGTTCCAATATCCACACATCAGGTATGTTTGTCTTGATATATTCCATGATGATGTTAATTCATATTTTATATTGCACTTGTAAGTCCGGCAACCACAATTTTATCGTCACTGACTTTAGCTGTAAAATTTTTTTGTTCGGGGTGCTCCATCATGTAGTCGCACAAGGCGTCTTCCAAATGATGCTGTATAGATCGTTTGAGTGAGCGCGCTCCATACTGTGCGTCAAAGCCTTTCTTTACAAGAAACTCCCGCACATCGTTATCTAAATGAAGCGTATATCCATTGTGGCCCAATCGTTTGGACAGATCCTGCAATTCCAAGTCTGCAATTTTAAGTGCACTATCACTATTTAGGGGATTAAACATGATAATGTCGTCCAACCTGTTCAGAAATTCTGGCGCAAATTGCTTACGAAGGGCTTTTAGTACGATACTTTCTGCCGCTTCACCTGAAATTTCGCCAGCAACACGCTCAAATCCCAATCCATTACCAAATTCACGCAATTGGCGTGTACCGCTATTCGAGGTAAGAATAATGATAGTGTTGCGAAAATCAACCGTAGTGCCGTTACCATCGGTCAAGCGTCCCTCGTCCATTACTTGAAGCAGCGTGTTGAACACGTCGCTATGAGCTTTCTCTATTTCGTCTAATAAGATAACCGAGTAGGGGTGGCGACGTACGCGTTCGGTAAGTTGTCCGCCCTCTTCATATCCAACGTATCCCGGAGGGGCACCTACCAAGCGGCTCACGCTATATTTCTCACCGTATTCGCTCATGTCTATTCGAATAAGCGCATCTTTCGAGCCGAACATCTGTTCTGCAAGACATTTTACCAAATGCGTCTTACCAACACCTGTCGGTCCTACGAACAGAAATGTGCCAATGGGACGATCATTGCCTTTAAGACCAATTCTGCTACGTGTTATAGCGCGTGTAAGGCGTTCAACCGCCTTGTCCTGTGCTATAACGCGGGCGTTTAACGTTTGTCGCATACCCTTGAGTCTGTCAGTCTCGTTAGCGGCGACACGTGTAGCGGGTACGCCACTCATCATAGACACAACTTCTGCTACTACGTTTTCGTTCACTTCGGCAGGATTCTCTTGTTGCTGCGCCTGCCATTCTTGTGTCATTCTTTCAAGTTCGATTGTTAGCGTTTGCACTTGATCGCGCAAGTTAGCGGCAAGTTCATAGTTTTGGTCTTGAGCAGCTTGTTGCTTTTGGCTGCGCAACGATTCTATATCTTTTTCTTTTTCTTCAATAAACTTTGGCGTTCCTGCACCTTCTAAATGCATACGTGCTCCAGCTTCGTCCATTGCATCAATGGCTTTGTCAGGTAGAGCTCTGTCTGTAATATAACGCGATGTTAGGTCTACACAAGCTTTCAGAGCATCATCGGTATACGACACATTGTGATGTTGCTCGTAGCGTCCTTTGATGTTATGCAAAATGGTCAGCGTCTCCTCTTGAGTTGTTGGTTCAAGCATTACTTTTTGGAAACGCCTGTCAAGCGCGCCATCTTTTTCGATTGTCTTTTTGAACTCATTGGTCGTTGTGGCACCAATACATTGTACTTCGCCACGAGCCAACGCTGGTTTCAGTATATTAGCTGCGTCAAGGCTACCAGGTGCAGATCCTGCGCCAATGATAGTATGTATCTCGTCTATGAATAAAACAATTTCGGGGTGTGCTTTAAGTTCTTTGATGAGTCGTCGCAATCGTTCTTCGAATTGGCCTCTATACTGCGTGCCAGCAACGATTGTAGCCATATTAAGTGCCACTATACGTTTGTTGGTCAACAGATGTGGAACGCGATGATGGGCTATTTGATCGGCCAAGCCTTCAACTATAGCACTTTTGCCCACGCCTGGTTCGCCTATGATTATAGGATTGTTCTTTTTGCGTCGGCAAAGGATTTGTACAACACGCAGGATTTCCTTTTCACGACCTACAACAGGGTCCAGGCCGCCCTTTGCTGCTACGGCAGTAAGGTCTGTGCCGAAATTATCAATAACAGGGGTGTCGCTATTCGTTTTTGTTCTGACATTCTCTTTCGCCTGGCTGTTCATGCTGCTGCCTTCACTCGAATTGTCGTTAGGGTAGGGTGAATCGTCCTCATTTGGAAAGCTAAAATCATCCGACACTTTATTGGCTGCACTTTCTTCTTGCAATTTAGCATAATCGGCACCAAAATCTGCAAGTAATTTCTTCGCTTCATTTTGTCTGTCATGCAACAGAGCAAGAAGCACCAACTCTGAGCTATCCTTCTTACCATTGGCTAACTTGTCTTCAAGTACGACCAACTTCATGACGCGAGTGCAATCGGTATCAAGTGGTATATCATCACTGTTATATGTCTGCGGTTGTACTGAGCTCTCTTCACCAACCAATTCCTTGTGGCTACTCAATACTTTTTTAATTTCGCTTTCAAGTTTCTCGGTGTCAATATTCATTTTCTTGAGCATTAACAGCACTTGTTCATTCTCTATTGCACTTAGCAAAAGACAGAGCGAACTTACACGCAGTAGATTAAACTGAATGGCGATGTTTTTGCTCTTGTTGATGATGCGGGCTGTACCCGCAGGTATTTCGTAACTCATAATTATTAGCTATTGTGTTGTTAGTATGTGTTTTGTATGACGTATGCATACTTCATGCCAAAGTCATTATAACACATTGTTCAGATTGCAAAGTTAACATTTGCGATTATATAAACAAAGTGTTTGAAAGAAAGAAACGACATCTTTAATTGAAGTTCAAGTAATTTTTTCCGTTTTAGACTTACGTTAAAGAGCGATGCTACTTAACATCTAAGCTGCTTTATGTTATTTTGTACTGTCTGATACATAACGCCATTTATAACTTGTAATAAAGTATTACATTAATATGATTATGTGGAGTTTCCAATGTTTTTGCACGCGGAAGGGCACTCGTCGTACACGATTAAATATCTTTTGACAGGGGAAACGCATTGAATAGCGTGTGCAGGTTAATGCACGTGGCTCCATCAAGCTTGTGCTTTGTTTGCTTTTATGAGCTTTTGTGTGGTCTTATAGTTGATTTAGGGCTAAACAACTCTAATCCTTGGAAATAGTTTTGTATATTTGCAATATTTTTGTGATACACACGTTTTAACTATGCTGCAAACACTGCGATGACAGTTGAGGTATTTAGACGTGTTTGGCAAAAATAGATATTAAAGTAAAAAACGAAAAAGACAACTATTAATACATGACACTTAAGAAGTTTGCATTATTTCTCGCGCTATCTATTAGTGTATCGCTTCCTATGATTGCGCAATCAGGCATGACTGACAGTCAAGTTATGCAGTTCATGATACGTGAAAACGAGCGAGGCACATCGCGAGATCAAATTGTTACCAAACTGATCGAGCGAGGGGTTAGTATTGACCAAATTAGGCGCATTCGCACAAATTACGAAAAGCAGAAAAAAGGCACTGTTGTAGGTGCACGCGACATAAGTGGTAAATCAACCGGCAATGATCGCACTCGTAAAAATAATGGTGATAAACGAGAGGAGAAGCTTGAAGGTATGTCGCAACGTGAAGGCGCTTCGGTGCGTGTAGATGAAAGTAGTATGTCTCCCGTCCAGTTGAAACGCTACAAACGTGAACAGAAAAGCGAATATCTGGACGAAATGGAAGACTTGCTTCCAGATTCTCTTGAGAATTTGAAATTGCCTGAAGATGAACTGCGCGAAACAAAGAAAAAGAAAAAAATAGAGGTCTTTGGGCGCAACATCTTCAACAACCGTAAGTTGAGCTTTGAACCCAATATGAATATTGCAACGCCACAAGATTATCGCTTGGGGCCAGGCGATGCTGTATATGTTGATGTATGGGGTGCCTCACAGCAACGTTTTGAAAGTACAGTTTCGCCCGATGGAACGATAAATATTGAGAATTACGGGCCGGTTGATGTAGATGGGCTTACAGTGGCACAAGCTAATCATAGGCTGCGTGCAACACTCGGCAAACGTTATGGCGGGTCTAATATTCGTCTGACAGTGGGACAAACCAAGACCATTACAGTAGACGTCATGGGCGAGGTGCAAGTGCCCGGCACTTATACACTTTCGGCTTTTGCCACCGTGTTTAATGCTTTATATATGGCAGGTGGTACAAATGACATTGGTACACTACGTAACATCAAGATCTTTCGAAACAAGCGCTTGATTTCAACATGCGACATCTATGATTACATTTTGAATGGAAACATGAAGGGTAATGTGCGTTTGGCTTCGGGTGACGTGATTGTAGTCGGTGCCTATGAGTGTCTTGTCAATATTACAGGTAAGGTAAAGCGCCCCATGTACTACGAAATGAAAGAGAAGGAAAGTGTGGGTACGCTCATCAAGTATGCTGGTGGATTTACCGGTGATGCCTATCAAGGCAATATAAATTTGATGCGTAAAGCTGGCGGCGAACTCTCTGTCTACTCCATCGATGAGTTTGAACGCAATTCGTTCCATTTGGCTGACGGCGATTCTGTCTCGGTGGACAGTACGCTGCAACGTTATCGCAATATGGTAGAAATAAAAGGTGCCGTAATGCGTCCTGGTAAATATCAGATGGACGGCAATATTACAACGATTCGTCAATTGATAGAGGCTGCAGGTGGTTTGAGCGAAGATGCCTTCACGACCCGTGCGTTTATTCACAGAATGAAGGAAGACCGTACATTGGAGGTTATTGACGTAGATGTAAAGGGTATAATGGATCATTCGGTAGCAGACATCACGCTGAAGAACGAGGACGTATTCTTTATTCCTTCAACAAAACTGATGCAGGAAGAACGCACGTTATCGATTATCGGCGAGATTAACTACCCTGGCGTGTATAATTACGCAGAGAATACATCGTTGGAAACCTTTATTTTGCAAGCTGGTGGACTTAAAGATGCCGCATCGCTCATCAAGGTGGACGTGTCGCGTCGCCTACGTAACCAAGAGGCTGATCATTCAGGAACACAGGTGGCGCAGACTTTCAGCTTTTCGCTTAAAGATGGATTCGTAATAGATGGCACACCGGGCTTCATTCTTGAACCTTTTGACGAAGTGTATGTGCGTCGTTCACCAGGTTATGTGCCTCAACAGCATGTGTCAATAGAAGGTGAAATCACTTTTGCGGGTGTATACACGCTTCGTAATAAGGGTATGCGTTTGAGCGATTTAGTGCGTGAGGCTGGTGGTTTGACAAATGAGGCTTATGCCAAGGGCGCTCATCTTGAGCGCACTTTGACACAGGCAGAACGAATTAAACAACAATCATTGGTAAAACTGGCCGTAAGTGACTCGTTGGATATGAAACGCATCGAGATGAGTAATACACAAATGGTCGGAATTAACCTTGACCAAGCAATGAAGAATCCTGGTTCGGATCAATGGGATTTGGCATTGCGCGAGGGCGACCGATTAGTTATTCCACAATATAATAACACCATTACAATCAATGGACAAGTAATGTATCCCAATTCTGTTGCTTATAAGGAAGGTGCAAGCTTGTCATACTACATCAATCAATCGGGTGGCTACGGATTACGCGCTAAAACGAATAGCGTATTTGCTGTAAACATGAATGGTACGGTTACTCGAGTTAAATCTGCAAAAGATATTACGCCTGGTTGCACCATAGTAGTTCCGGCTAAGGGTAAAAAGCAACGCCTGTCGTTTGGTGAGATATTATCTTTGGGATCAATGACAGCTACATTGGGAACCGTTATTGCGACACTTGTGAAATAATATTAACTTGAGATAAATGCAATAATCATAAATTCGGTTCTGTAGTACAATACATAAGTATGCAGAACCGAATTTATGAGACTATAATACAGGCACGAACACAATATATACTTATACAATAATAGATTAGTTGGTGTGCCGCACATGTACACTGCTTCTTTTGAAACTTGCGATTATGCTTTTATTTTATCCTATTATAACCATGTTAGTTAGTGCACTGGTAACGGTAATATCCATGCCGCTACTTTTGCGTTTTTGTCAAGAACGTGGATTGTTTGACATGCCCAACGAACGAAAGATTCATCACAACAAAATTCCGCGATTGGGTGGTGTGTTATTTGCACCAGCAACGGTTATTGGCATAGGTGTTTCTATTCTTGTAATGATGGCGCTGAAGGATAATTGGCTGCCATCTATGGCCGAGCCAGCATTATTCCTGTTCTTTGGTATGTTCTTGATATATATCATTGGCTTATTAGATGATATTTTAGGTCTCGATGCAAAAATAAAGTTTGGCACCCAGCTGGTGGCATCATTCTTTATGCCATTTTGTCATTTGTACATAAATAACCTGTACGGTTTTTGTGGCATTTACGAGATATCAACATGGGTTGGTTATCCATTAACGATATTGCTTTCATTACTAATAATCAATGCGTTTAATCTGATAGACGGTATAGATGGATTAGCCTCTGGGCTTGGCGTCATTGCATTGGGCGTTTATTCATACTTGTTTGCAAGTCTTGGTAGCGTGGTTTTTACGGTTTTCGCTATGGGACTATTTGGAACCATGATGGCATTTATGTACTTCAACCTTTTTGGAAATGCTGAGAAGTTTACTAAAACCTTCATGGGGGATACTGGCAGTTTGATATTGGGTTACTCAATAACATATTTATCCATTAAGTACAGTATGTACAACCCGCAGGTTTTTCCCGTGCAGTCATGTCCTATATTGGTAGCATATACATTGGTGCTGGTTCCTGTATTAGATTTAATTCGAGTGGCAATAGAACGCGTGTCGATTGGTAAGGGAATGTTCACACCTGACAAGCGGCATATCCATCATCTTTGTATGGCTGCAGGTATGTCTATGCACAAAGCGTTGGCTTTCATTTTGTCACTGCAATTTGCATTCGACCTATTGAATTTGGCATTGTTTAAGTACTTATCAGTTCCGACAACGCTTATCGTCTTACTTAATGTAGCCGTATATGTACTTGTCGTTATACTTCTAAAGAAACGTAATGTATAAAACATTGGTCGCTCTTTTGGAACGCTAATTAGGATTTCCCTACAAACGAAACAGCCCGTTAGAATTTATTTACTAACTTTGCAACAATGCGTTTTTTACTATCTGTTGAGAACAAGTAACGCGTTGACTAAAGAACATTCAATTTGATATGGAAACAAACAACATACCGCAGTCCTCTGATTCTATAGCCGTGCGCTTCGTCCACGTGCTGCAATTGATTATTCGCGGTTGGAAAACAATCATTGTTACAATGGTTGTGGTAATAGCTATAGCTGCCGTCTACATTTTTAGTCTGCCGCGAGTGTATGAATCAGAGTGTACACTCCTTCCCGAAACTTCGTCATCTTCGGGAGGTATATCGGGCAACTTGGGATCTCTTGCCTCAATGGCAGGTATTAAAATGGGCGACATGGGCAATCAAGATGCCATATATCCTGAATTCTACCCTAAAGTTGTATCGTCAACTGTATTCTTAGCTGAATTGCTTAAAGATCAAGTTACCTGTAAGCGCACTAAGAGTAAAACAAATGTTTATGTTTACTTTCGTGACAAACAGCAGAAAGCTTGGTGGGCGAAAATGATGCCAAAGGGCGAGGAGAAAAAGGATAGTAGCGACGTCGATAATTTCAATATAAATCCAACGCACATATCTAAAAAACAGCAAAAGGTCGTGGACGATCTTAGTGGCGCTATTATGTGTATGGTCGACAAAAAGACGGACATGATAACCGTACGTGTTGAAGTGCAAGATGCTGATGTGGCACAACAGATTGCAGATTTGGTGTGCAAGCGCTTGCAAACGTATATCACACGTTACAGAACAAACAAAGCGCGAAAGGACGTAACATATAGCGAAGCCATCGCAAAGAACGCTTATGACAAATACATCAAATCACAAACAGATTATGCAGCCTTTTGCGATACGCATGAAGATGTGACACTGACTTCGTACCAACAGGTGCAAGACAGGTTGGAAAACGAAATGCAGCTTGCTTTTAACACCTACTCGCAGTGTGCACAGCAGTTGCAACTTGCTAAGATGAAATTGCAAGAGCGTACGCCAGTCTACACCACTATCCAGCCGGCCACAGTCCCTCAAAAGCCTTGTGGCCCAAAAAGAGTTTTTACGATATTAGCTTTCACAATGCTCTCCTTCTTCGGAAGTGTCTGTTGGATTTTAATGCGTGACATGTTGAAAAAGAAGCAAGCAAACTAAAACATACCCATTTATAGCCATCTGCATGAGACTGAGTTTGAATGCTGTAAAGAGCAACGGACGGGAACTAACCGATACGATATATCTTATAATACTACAAGGTGCCAATCAGTTGCTTCCATTGTTTGTAATGCCGTTCCTAATGATGAAATTGGGAGCGGAAGGCTATGGTTTTGTAGGCTTCTCACTTTCGGTCATTCAGTATTTGGTTCTGATTGTTGACTTTGGATTCAATCTTTCTGCTACAAAACGTATAGCACAGGCTAACGACGATGTAGATAAATGCAATGAGGTTTTTTGGAATGTTGTTGCGGCAAAGTCGTTACTCTTGGTAGCTTCATCGGTTATATTGCTTGTGCTGATGCTGACTGTACCAACATTCCAGTTGTATAGTCAAGCCATTTGGGCCACATGGCCTATGCTTTTGGGGTCGACTTTCACGTTTATGTGGTTCTTTCAGGGAAAGGGATATATACGTTTCTTTTCTGTGATGAACACATTGTCAAAATTGGCATTGTTACCGCTCATTTTCGTGTTTGTAAAGACACCGGACGATTGTTCCCTTGCTGCCTTCTTACAGGCAGTGGTGTTTGTTGGCACTGCTATCATCTCAAACATTTACATATATTGTAAAAGATTGGTGCAGTGGCATACCCCATCGTGGAAAGGCATAAAGGAAGAACTTGCCGAAAGTTTTCCTCTGTTTCTCTCTACAGCTTCAACCAGCGTATACACTCAGCTGATTGTAATAGTACTTGGTTTTTACTGTACTACGTCAGAGGTTGGAAAATATGCTTCGGCCGACCGTATCATGCGTGCTCTGTGTTTCTTATTATATGTACCGCTCAATCAAGTTTTCTTTCCCAAAATCAGTGCTTTGGCTGTAAAAGGAAAAGATTTGGCGGCGGGGCTATTTAAGCAGGTAATGCTCATGGTTATTCTTGTCATGTGCTGTGTGTCGGCATTCCTATTTTTCGGGGGCGTCTATTTGCCAAATCTGTTGGGGCATGATTATGCAGGCATAGATGTATATCTTAAAATACTGGCTATTGCGCCTCTGGCTATAGGTTTTGGCGGTGTGTTCGGGCAGATGGGACTCGTTGCTTTGGGCAACAAATATACAAGCAATAAATTTCGTGACGTTTATTTTATCGCAGCATTAGCTGCCATAATAATGATGTTTGTCCTGACACCATGGTTGGGTGCTATAGGTGCCTGTATCACAGTGAGCGCAACAGAATTGCTTGTTGCAGTACTGATGGCATATAATTTCAAAAAGAATATCGGTCTATGCTTATCATAGTTTTATTATTAACATTGATGCTTACATTGTTGGGGCTGTATATCTCAAGAGATATATTTGCCCCTTATGTGGCTGGACCAGGTGTGTGGCTTATTGCTCTACTTATATATTATCTTTTGCCTAACAACTTTTATCCAGTCACTCATGATTTTCCACTTGCTCTGTCATTGTGGTTGGTAGGATATTTTGTATTGTCGGTAGTTTGTGACAAGTATGTTGCCCCAGCATCGCCCGCGTCCGTCAAGCGTCAGCCTAACAAATTTGTGCTTCGAGCCTATTTTATCATAACTATTACAGCTATTCCCGTGGTATGCGGTAAAATTATTTGGCAAGCGTTTACTACTGAACCTGAAAACATATTTCGCTATATGCGAATTTTGAATACGGGAATAGATGAAGAAATTGAGATGCCAGATCTCGGCATCTTGATATATTTCACATCGTTGGCATTTGTGATGTTATTCTTCTCATACCTTTATTTCAAGAAGAAATGGCTCATTGGCATAGTCTTATTCATGAATCTACTCTTCGCTACGGTTACAATGTCCAAGACCGTATTCCTAAGCGTGATGTTCTCATCATTGTATATATGCTATTATTGCAAATATATTAGGATTAAACACATGTTCTTGGGCTTGATAGCGTTTGTCGCTTTGAGTTTCGTTGTCCAAAACGCGCGTGCCGTAGGTGAAGATATGGAAACAAATAATTTTTTGGCGACCTATTTATCGAGCAGTATTGTGGCTTTTGACTATTTTGCGGTTCCAGATTCAGCTGTCCAATTTGGCGAACATACATTCAGATTACTATATGCCATTGGTCACAGTTTAGGCTTGTGCCATGAGCCAACTGGAGTCATCCTCGAATTTGTAAATGTTCCCAATGCAACAAATACGTATACAAATCTCTATCCATTTTACGAAGATTTCGGATTAGTGGGTGTGTTTGTATTCTCTATGATATATGGTGCCATATATGGTGCTTTATATAAGAAAGCACGCACTGGTGGGAAATTCGAACTGATACTTTACGCCATATTGTTGACATTTGTGTTGATGGAGTTTATAGGAGAATTCATATTCACCAATCTGTCTATGTTCCTGCAATATTTATTCTTTGCAGTACTTCCATTCCTTATTACAGACAGACAAAATGAAAAAATTGGAATTGGATCTTAAATATGAAAGTTATGCCTCAAATAGATATACTAATGGCCACTTATAATGGTGGTGAATACATAGCAGCGCAGATACGCTCGTTGCAAAATCAAACGTTCTCGGACTGGCATTTGATTGTACATGATGATGGGTCAACAGATGACACAATGAAAATCGTAAATGATTTTTGCAAAATTGACAACAGAATCGAAGTCCTTGATGACGGGAAATCATTTCACGGTCCCGCGGGTAATTTCGTCCACCTGATGAAATCGTCCACTGCACCCTATATGATATTTTGTGACCAAGACGATATATGGCTTGAAGACAAACTGCAAAAACTGCATGACGCCATGCTCCAGGTTGATAATGGCATGCCACAGATGGTGTACTGCAATGCTTACGTCTACGACACCATGCAGAACGACATCAGCGGGCATGCAGTACTGTGGCAACCTACTGATTTACACGAAGCTCTTTTTGCTAATGCAGGCGTACAGGGTTGTTCTATCATGATAAATTCTGCACTACGTGATGTATGCCATAAAGTGCCAGACTATGTTACAATGCACGACCATTTTGTAACATTGGCAGCACTTACTTTCGGCAAAATTACCTACGTCGATCAAAGGCTGATGCTATATCGCAGGCACGATCTGGCAGTTACGGGTGCAACGTACAAAAACTTTATGGAACGCATTACACACTTCTTCAATTCAGACAAGACTGTGTTGGAAAAGAACCATGTGCGAGCTATTGAAAGTTTCTTTGAATGCTTCAAGCAAGATATGCCAAATGAAAAGAAGGCAATATTTACAGACTTCTTCCGTTTTCTTAATGAAGGAAAGATCCGAAACTTGCTACACGCATTCATTGGTGGGTACCGGTTATTTGGCAGTCGGAGCATTCTGACTTTCAAAATATTGGTACGTAAAATGTTGTAAGGCGCAAACTATTGCGACATGAAGTACAAAGTGTTGCATTAGTATCATAGTCCGTAGGCGGATATTATTGTTTACAATTTAACAAGTTGACAGGCTAAAACGTAAGTATGTTCTGCACTATTTATTGTGTTAAAGACACAACGATCAGGAACATAAGAACTTAACAAACTTACTTACCTGTCAACCCTTTAACTCGTTAACGTGTTTACTAATCCCGCCAACGTGTTATCATATTGAATATTACGATCATGAAAATAACACACATAATCAATGCCCTCGAAACAGGTGGCGCAGAACGTTTGCTGACAGAAATGTTGCCATTGATGCAGGCAGCGGGTCATGAAGTGAATATCGTCCTGTTGAAATCTACAAACGATGTCTTTGAGCAGAAACTCAAGCAGCTTGGCATTCGTGTTGAAGCAGTTAACATTTGTGCTGGCCGATACAATCCGTTGAATGCTTTCAAACTTGCAAAATACATAAAGAACTCAGACATCGTACATACCCATCTGTTTCCTTCGCAGTATTGGGGAGCATTAGCTGTAAAATTGTGGTGTAAGAGAATAAAGCTTTTCACCACAGAGCACAGTACCTTTAATTCGCGGGGAAAATATGCCATAACTTCATGGTTGGACAAACATATATATGCCCTGTATGATGGCATCATCTGCATATCGAAAGGTACAGCGGATTTCGTAAAACAAAGAGTTCCCCAAAATGTGGCAATACGAGTGATAGAGAACGGGGTGCGACTGCCAAGTGCGTCAATGTCAGTTCCAGCTGAGCAGCGTGACAAGTTCATACCTGGTTTGCGTGCAGATGACTTTGTTATTATGCAGGTTGCGCGTTTCTCAGAGCAAAAAAATCAAGATTGTGTCATACGCGCATTAAGCAAACTGCCACACAATGTACATGCCGTATTTGTAGGGTATGGTGTACGCGAAACATTGTGTAAAGATTTGGCACAGCGCATGGGTGTGGCGGACAGAACGCACTTTTTGGGCGAACGTAGCGACATAGACGATTTGTGGCGTATTGCAGATATAGGTGTCATGTCATCACATTGGGAGGGGTTCGGCCTTGCTGCTGTTGAAGGCATGGCACATGGCAAACCCGTATTGGCCTCAGAGGTCAGCGGACTCGCAGATGTGGTGCGTTATCATGAACTGCTTTTTCCGCCAGACGATGACAAAGACCTGGCACATAAAATAGAATGGTTGCTCAATAATGAGGACCAGAGAGCATATTGGGGACGTATGTGCTACGAAAACGCACAACGTTTCAGTATCGAGAAAATGGTTGGAAAGTACCTGGAATTCTATCGCGAATTACTACCTGGCAAATAACCACACAATTTTATGAAACTTATATTTTGCGATAATACCCTTTGGGGACTGGTAAACTTTAGAGGCGAAGTGCTGAAGCATTTCGTCCAAAAAGGTTGTGAGGTCATTTTGGTGGCACCCGAAAAGGAAGATGCACAAATGCAGACACACATACCCGAAGGCATGCGCTTTATACCTATTAGTATGGGGCGCACCTCAAAAAGCCCATTGAACGATTTGCGGTATTTCGTCAGATTACTGAAAATATTCAAGAGCGAGAAGCCCGATATTGTATTCAATTATACCATAAAGCCTAACATATATGGATCGATTGCAGCAAAAATTAGTGGTGCACGTTCTGTGGCAATGATGGCTGGTTTAGGATATGTATTCATCAATGACAATTTTGTGACAAAGATTGCCAGATTACTGTATCGTTTTGGCTTGCATTTCACTACACATCTGTTGCTGCTCAATGAGTACTCCAAAACGTTGGTCGAAACGAAGCATCTGTGTGCACCACAAAAAATGATATTGTTGAAGGGCGGTGAAGGTATAAATGTAACAGACTACCCCCAATGTGACAATGCTTCGCCAACAACTACTTTTTTGTATATTGGTCGTATATCCTGGGACAAGGGATACGAAGAATTGTCAACAGCAGCCCGATTACTCAAATCAAGGAATATAGACGTTCATATCGAATTGATTGGAGCTTTGGACCCATCCTATCCAAAGAGCGTGCCCGTTGAACGTGTAAAGAAAGATGAGGCAGAAGGATTAGTTAAATATTTAGGCTTTACACGCGATATGAAGAGCGTATATAAGCGTAAGGGCATAGTCGTAATCCTACCATCTTATTGCGAAGGCATGAATCGAGCATTGATGGAGGCTTGCGCTTCGGGCAAACCCATTATAACGACAGATGTACCAGGCTGTCGCGAAGCTGTGGAGGAGAGTGTCAATGGTTATATTGTTCCAGCTCGCGACAGTAAGGCTTTGGCCGATGCCATGCAACGCTATTTAGAATTGTCTGATGATTGCAAAAAACAATTCTCTGACAATAGCCGGAAGCGGGCTGTAAACAAGTTCGATATCAAAAGCGTGTTAGCTGTGTACGACAATATTGTCAAGTCGTGTACTGAGAGCTGTCAATAAAATGGTCCCTCTTAATTCCAGCAACACCATTTGCGCCGCCACTTGTAGTGAAGGTGGGGTTACAATTTAATCAAAAGCAAATTATGTCATCAGACAAAAGTTTATATCTGGTTACTTTTTCAGTTGTTGTGTACAAGCAGCCCGTTGATGAAATTGAGCGGGTGGTCAGGTCGCTGCTTTTGTATGCCAACGAAAAGGTAATATACATAATTGACAATTCGCCTTGCATGGTGGTACAAAACTTGTGCCACCTCAGCAAGTGTATAGTTCTCAAGCATTTCCCAAAAAACATAGGCTTCGGACAGGCTCATAACTGGGCTATCAGCGAGGCAAAGAAAAAAGGCAGCAAATACCATTTTGTGGTCAATCCTGACATATTCTATAGTAAAGATGCCGTTTTGCCGATGGTCGAATTTATGGAGCATAATCAGGAGGTTGGCGAAATGATGCCCAAAATACTATACCCTAATGGCAGAACACAGTTCTTGCCCAAACTTATGCCGTCGCCGCTAATGTTGGCACAACGCAAATTGTCGCAATTTTTCCCCGCTGTACGCAGTCGGTGGATGAAGCGCTTCGAAATGCGACAAATGGCCGATGATAAGGTTTACGACATAGGCCATGTTTCTGGTAGTTTTGCAGCTTTCCGCATGAAAGCATTAGACGATTGCGGCACTTTCGATAGCAGATTTTTCTTGTATTTTGAAGATACGGACATATCACGACGTATACACAAAAAATACCGGACTATCTACTATCCCCTTGTCGCTGTTTATCATGATTATGGTAATGGAGCCAGCAAAAGTCCTAAGCTGTTCTCTATTTTCATCATGTCACTGATCAAATTCTTCAACAAGTGGGGGTGGTTCTTCGACGACGAGCGAAAAATCTGTAACAACAAATTCCTTGCACAATTACAATGATAACACGCATAATCAACGCCCAACTGGCCAGCATGACAGCTATGCTAATGTTAATGTTGACAATTATAGCCTGCTCAGCAGGTGGGGGAACAAAAAACAACGTCAATACCGAGGATAGGAGTGAGGCGCGCAACAAAATGGAAACCGAAGCACAGGCAAGGTTGTCCATGGCCCGTGCAAAACTAGCACAGATGCAATGTGCCGAAGCCAAAGCCATTGTCATTAAAATGCGAAAGGACTGCTATTTAGCCTTGTCAGCGCGCAAAGAAGGCATTTTACTCATGGACTCTATCGATATCCAACAAGCCAAGCTTGAACTCAGCAAAGCAGATAGCTTGATGCAGAAACAGCATAGCATCTCAACATCGGACGACTTTGACGAGGCCTGCCGCAAAGTGCAGTTTTATGAACGAAAGTTGCAATACGACAGTCGCTCCACCAACAAGTAATTTAGAACGTTTCAGTACACTATAAGTAGGTGTTCAAAATTATTTATACATTGAAAGTGTATTATCGGGACGCAGATGTTTCCTTCGGGTGAGGGAGCATAGCGGGCTATGTGACCGAGACTGAAGGGAACAGATGCGCCTCGAGAATATGCTTTCAATGTGAAAATGACGCCTACTGACTGTATAAAATAATTTTGAACACCTACTTATTCATGAACACAACATTGTTTCAGTCACAGTTGAATCAGTCACAGTTGGAAGCTGTAACCTATTGCGATGGGCCTTCATTGGTCATTGCTGGTGCCGGCTCTGGCAAAACCCGCGTTTTGACATACAAAATAGCCTATTTGTTGCAGCATGGTTATGAGCCGTGGAGCATATTGGCCCTAACCTTCACCAACAAGGCGGCACGCGAGATGAATGAGCGAATATTCAAAATCTGTGACGGCGCAGACTTGCGCGGTTTGTGGAGTGGTACATTCCATAGCATCTTTGCCCGCATACTGCGTATGGAACATGAGGTCATTGGCTATCCGCAGGACTTCACCATATATGATTCGTCCGATTCAAAGTCTCTGATAAAAGCTATTGTAAAGGAGCTCCAACTCGACGACAAAGTCTATAAGCCCAACATCGTAGCTGGCCACATATCAGAGGCAAAGAACCATTTACTGCTACCCTCAGCTTATAGTGCAGAAAGCAGCCTGCTACGCCGCGACACTTCGGAAGGAGTGGGGCAGATACACAAAATTTATGCTATCTACCAGCAAAGATTACTTGCCGCTGGGGCCATGGATTTTGACGATTTGCTGTTAAATATGTTCTTGCTATTGCGTGATCACCCCGATGTTCGCGAGCGTTATATAAATCGTTTCCGCTATATTCTTGTTGATGAGTATCAAGACACCAATATGGCACAGCACAAAATACTGACGTTGCTCACCACACCGCAGTCTAAAATATGTGTTGTGGGAGATGATGCGCAAAGTATATATGGATTTCGCGGTGCTGACATAACTAACATTCTCACGTTTAAGGAACAGTACCCATCTGCCAAACTTATCAAGTTAGAGTGCAACTATCGTTCAACTCGCAACATTGTAGAGGCTGCGAACTGCATCATTAGCAACAACCAGAGTCAAATACCCAAAACCGTATATTCTGCTGGCGAAGAAGGTGATCCTATCGAATTATTTTCTGCCGAGACCGACAAGGAAGAAGCCCGCAAGGTGTTGTCGCACATTGTCAAACTACGCAGACAAGCAGACTTACCATATAACGAGATAGCCATTTTATATCGTACCAATGCACAGAGTCGTGTGTTGGAGGAGGCTTTACAAGGTGCTGCCATGCCATACCGCATATATGGTGGTCTATCGTTCTATCAGCGCAAAGAAATAAAAGACGTTCTGGCATACTGCCGTTTGGTGGCTAATCCGCACGATGAAGAGGCATTCAAGCGCATAGTCAATTATCCCGCCCGTGGTATAGGAGCAACCACCTTGCAAAAAATCCAGCTCACTGCAGCAGCCAATGGTGTAAGCATGTGGCAGGTGGCCGAAACGCCAGAGGCGTATGGTGCTGCCATTAGTAAGGGAGCAGCTAACAAACTTGCCGCCTTTTGTGAACTGATAAATACTTTAAGGAAAGAGGCTGACGAAAATAGCGCCTCTACTGTGTTGAAAAGTATCATTCGCAAAAGCGGCATAGCAGTCGACCTGACGATGGAGCGTTCGGCTGAGAACAAGGCAAAACAGGAAAATGTGGACGAATTGGTCGGTTCTGTACAAGCCCTCGAAAAAGAGGCCTTTGAGGAGGAAGGACGGAACATGTTAAATCTGTCCGAATTCCTTTCTACCGTGTCATTGCTTACCGACACCGATGCGAAAGATGACGGACAACCCCGCATAACACTAATGACCATTCACGCAGCCAAGGGGCTGGAGTTTGGAGCCGTTTTTGTCACAGGCATGGAGGACGAACTCTTTCCAAATGCCAATGCTCGCTATAATCCGCGCGAGATGGAGGAAGAACGCCGCTTATTCTATGTAGCAGTCACACGCGCTAAACGCTATTGCTTCTTGAGCTACGCCAAAACACGTTACCGCTATGGCTCACTACAGTTTTGTGAGCCAAGTCCTTTCCTCGACGAAATAGACAAAGCCTACATACACAAAGATCACTCAACATCTTCGCGGTCCAGTTATCATGACAACAGGTCATACGAACAACGTCAGAGTAGAGGCAATAATTTCGATGATTTCTTCGGTAACCCCTCCGAAGATGACTTCCGAAAGGCCATGAGTGGAAATTCGTCATATTATGGCCATCAGCGTCAGGAAGCCTACACTACGGGTAATCGCAGCTATCGTACAAAACGCGACACCACCCCCAAGCAAGTTGCCCCTGTTGTACCGCATGGCTTTATTCGCACAGGCATTACGCGCGCAAAAACAGCCTCCACTCCCAATGCTGCCACCACATCAAATGGTGCATATCAGATAGGTATGCGCGTACATCACGATCGTTTCGGAAATGGTACAATAGTCGGTACAGAGGGTAATAACGAGAATGCAAAAGTAAAAGTCGAATTCGATACTGCTGGTACAAAAAATCTGCTCGTTAAGTTTGCAAAGTTGCGCAACATTTAAGGCGCTTTTCTGACCGATAAAGTCAATAAAGTATTTGATAAAGATCCAATACACAAATATTACGCCCGGAGCCCGCCAAATAGGGTTTCGGGCATAATATTTCAAGATATTGATGTCCAGTATGGCGTAAACAAGCTAACGCTACCTCTAAGGGGCGACGCGTCCCGCGTTATCGGGAAAAATGCCATGTTTTTCGCTTTACGCTGCTGAGGCGCTGCCTGACTATTTGCCGCTAACGCGGGAAACAGAAGAACATAAGAACATAAGAACAAAAGATAACGTTTGTGCTTGCCGCTTACCGCGGGAACATAAGAACATAAGTTTTCTCTAAAAAAGGATTATGAGTATCCTAAGTAACACACGAAATCCCAATATTCGTTTTCTATACAGCGCAAATATCCAGTCTCTCCAAAATTGAAGAGACGACACGTATGTAAAAAGGTATTTTTCTCTTCTAGCTCGAAGCTATACGTGGGCATCCACAAGTATCCAAGGCTTTGGCTAATTTACAAGGACGGAGTCGAACTACCAGAAACTTAATAGCCTTGCAATGGAAACTTATTGTTACAGCTTGCACTAAGCAAGCTGAGTACTATCTTTAGCAACAGACTTTTGGGGTTCAAAGTCCTTGTATGAAACATTGAATTTCAGAATGTGCCAAATGCACACAAGTATTTTTCTGGCCACAGCTACCACTACTTTCAACTTGAATTTCTTCCTCACTTGTGTGTGAAATGCGTAAAACT
>ENA-OUOY01000097-OUOY01000097.1-human-gut-metagenome-genome-assembly--contig:-NODE-97-length-68961-cov-13.310075_pt1 | contig 68961 bp, 57 predicted proteins | sample MGYA00237937_ERZ548767 | MGnify/ENA primary metagenome ERZ548767 (study PRJEB26490, sample SAMN05356887) | human gut metagenome | biome: terrestrial biome; feature: human-associated habitat; material... | reverse complement strand
ACCTCCTTTTGTATGCGGTAAACCATCTTACTGTGATTGTGTCAAACATAGTATAGTGGCGAATCCGCGATGCTACAAATGTGAGGTCACTTCATATTATCTGCGGATTAAAATTCTCTCCCAAGGATGATTCTCATAAATCTTGCAAAAGCCGAAGAAAACCGGGAATATTTTTTCGCCCCGGACAGCCGATATGACAGGTGCATTATTCCCTTTCCCGCGCTATAATGCTCCTCATGAAAAAAGAAGAGAATATGTTATCCAACTATACCTTTGTCCGTGGTATGCGGGACGGAATCCCGATCTGCCTCGGATATTTTGCTGTGTCCTTTGCACTCGGCATTGCAGGCCGCGGAGTCGGCATGAATGCAGTGCAGGCTTTTGTGATGTCGCTGACCATGGTGGCCTCGGCCGGCCAGTTTGCAGCCATCACCCTGATCGGCGCAGGAGCAGGAATTATCGAAATGATTACCACGACAATTGTCGTCAATCTCCGGTATCTCCTCATGAGCTGCTCTCTGACCCAGAAGCTCTCTCCGGAGACGAAGCTTCTTCACCGGCTTGCGCTTTCCTACTGCATGACCGACGAAATCTTCGGCCTGTCCATTTCTGTGGACGGCTTTCTTCGGCCTGTCTACACCTATGGAATTACCGTAATCTCCGTTTCCGGCTGGTGCCTCGGAACCGTCCTTGGCGTTGTCGCAGGAAACATTCTCCCCGCTCTTGTCACCAACGCTCTCGGCGTTGCCATGTATGGAATGTTTCTTGCCATCATCATTCCGCCGGCAAAGGAAAATCATTTTCTGGGAGCTCTGGTCGCTGTCTCCATGGCAGCAAGCGGCTTGTTCTCCATTCTGCCGTATCTGAAGGCCATCTCTTCCGGCTTCCGCGTGATCATTCTGACCATTCTCATTGCCGGCATTGCCGCAGTGATCCATCCAATTGAAGAGCCGGGTGACAATCCCGGTCAGACAGAAAGTATCCACACGTCGGAAAATCCGGACATAAAAAAGGAGGAACGAAACAGATGAATACACCCATTTCTTCCTCCCGGATCTATCTGGCTCTGATGGTCATGGCTCTGACGATCTATGCGGTACGCGTCCTTCCGTTTCTGTTCCTGCGAAAGCCGATTCAGAACCGTTTTGTCCGCTCGTTTCTGTTCTATGTCCCTTACGTCACGCTGGCCGTGATGACCTTTCCCGCAATTCTCACGGCAACAAGCCGGCCGCTTGCCGGGCTCCTTGCCCTCCTTGCAGGGCTTGTCATGGCGTGGGTTCGCGGCGATCTCTTCACGGTCGCCATCACCTGCTGCGTGGTGGTCTTCGCGGCAGGGCTTTTCTGAATCGCTCTTTTCAGAAGTCTGATTTCCGGGCGCCGTCTTTTCAGAAGTCTGCTTCCCGGAAGCCTTCTTTTCAGAAGTCTGCCGGTGCCCTGTCACCTGTCCTGCAGTCTCTCTCTGAGGAACTGCGCAAACCGCGCCGCCGGCTCGCTGATCCCTGCGTTCTGCCGGCTCAGAATCCCGTACTGAATATTCCCGTCTCCGCATGCAAGCGGAATTCCCGGACGATGCCCGTCCGGATACTGATAAAACGTCTCCGCACTGATGTTGGCCAGAAGATGCTTCTTCAGCATCATGTGCATGATGTGATCGCTGTTCGTAATCACCGCCACATCCGGCTTCTCCAGGATGTCTCCCGTCTCCTTGTCCTGCCACAGGTGCTCTCCGGAGAATTCGTCCTGTCCCATCTGGATATAACGCAGAGCATGAAGCTTCTCTGCCTTTTTCGCAGATTCCGGAAGAATGTCCCGCATCTGCTTCCCGGAATCCCGGCTGCTCTTCTGCATTCCAGACATATGCTCTGGCGACATATACAGCATTCCGCTTACGGTTCGCAGTGCTTCAAACTGCAGCTGATAACGGCGCAGGTCATAATCAAACTGTCCGTTGTCATCCGGAAAAACAAAAACAAAGCCAAGCTCCGCGGCTCCGTTCTTCACCCAGCGCATAACCTGCGAGGTGGAGTCCGTCAAAATCCGGAAATGCAGTTGCTCGTCCTGATGCATCTCGTAAAATTCCGCAAAAAAAATCCGTGACCCATTCCCCGAAGGAATAGGTCACGGATATCTCATGTACGATTTCTGTTCAGGACAATCTGCGGATTCTCTGCGCAATCTCCTCATCCTGCGTCAGATCATAGACCATCCGGTAGCAGTCAAGTGCCTGCTGCCAAAGGCTCCGGTCTTCCGCCTCCTCGCCTGCCTTGACAAGAAGTGCCATCGTCACATCGCTTGCATGCAGCGGAATGTCCGCTTCCCGGAGCTTTTTCTGAAGCTCCGCCACGGAATCCTCCGCAAGCTTTCTTTTCATTGCCGTTTCCAGATAGCGGATGTCATGCTCCGCCTGCTCCGACGGCGCAAACAGCAGACTGTAGCGATTGACACAGGCGGAGAGCTCCGGCTGGTAAGACTCCAGATACCAGCAGCCAAGCCACCTGTAATATGCCGCAAGCTCCTGTCTCGTACAGACATACGGATAGAGCTGTAATGTCTTTTCATGCAGCTCTTCCATGCGGCCCAGATGATAACAGCAGCGAAGCATGGCAAGCCGTATCTCCGTGTCCGCAGGATTCAGCTCCAGTGCTTTTTCATAATTCTGCAGGGCAGCGACATAGCCGCCTCGCTTCATTTCCTCTTCGGCCTTTTTCTTTCGTTCAAGGAGCCGATCCATCGGAGCAAGGGAATACTCCTTTGGATTCTCATAATATTCAAACAGATACAATTCTGCGATGTGATCAATGCATACTTCCATCAGGTCACTCCGGATAGGTCATGTGCTCTTTCGTAATGTCATACAGGGTATTGTTCAGATAGCGGGCCGCGAGCCATCTGGCCATCCCAAGGTTCTGATCCAGATAGTTTCCGCAGTCTCTTGCCGCAGCTCCCGGGATGTCCCCCTCAAAGTCACGGATGAATTCAAACATTCTTGTGATCAGAGGCGCCACATCCTCCGACTTCAGATCTCCTTCAAACAGAACGTAACAGCCCGTACGGCACCCCATCGGTCCGAAATAGATCACGCGGTCCTTCCACTCCGGATCGTTTCGAAGAAAGGTTGCACCAAGATGCTCAATGGTGTGAAGCTCCGCCGTATTCATCACCGGCTCACGATTCGGCGCTGTCATCCGAAGATCAAAGGTTGTGATCGTCACATCTCCGAAATGATCCTTCCGGGAGACATAAATCCCCGGCTCCAGCTTCAGGTGATTGACGGTAAAGCTTGCAATTTTCTCCATGATAAATACCTCGTAAATTTCTTTCTTCTGCGTTTACTTTCCCGCAGAGCCGGTGAACAGTTTCATGTTCACGTTTCCGTGATCAAACAGATTATAATAGGCGAGCTGCCGATAGTCATTCAAAAGCTCCTCCTGTGAGACCTCCTGCAGGTCATGCAGGTCTCCGTCCGCATCCAGATATCCGAGAATATTGAGGGCAGGATAAGACTCCCGCACCTTCCGGACAAAACGGTCATAGGCACTCCCGGAAACTCCTGCATTTTCCAGAAGAAAGCTGCGAAGGAAGTTCGGCGAGATATACTCCGGAGCTTCCGGCGTTTCAGGAAGCTCGAAGTTCGCCCACATGATATAAGGAACCGTATATTTCTTCTCCCTTTCCCCGAGGGATGCGCCCTCCTCGTACATGCCGGGTGCCATGGCCTTCAGCACCTCCTCGTTCAGGCCGGGCTGATGATCTCCGAACATCAGAATGATCGTCTTGCGGTCTGATTTTGCAAAATACTCCGTCAGCTCCTCAAACGCCCAATCCGTCTGGTACGCCAGGGAGAGGTATTCCTCGAGCTGCGCATAATGAAGCTCTGCCGTCTTCGGCTCCACCGTCACATCCACTGCCGGCACATCCGTGTCGTAGCTGCCGTGATTCTGCATCGTGACGTTAAAAAGAAAAACAGGCCCCTTCTCCTTCTGCTTCTCGTAGATTTCCTCAAGGTTCCTGAAATCCGAGGAATCACTGATATAAGTCCGGATCCGTTCCGTATAGGTCAGATTGTCCTCCGACGAAATAAAATCATCGAAGCCAAGAAGCGGATACACCTTATATCTCTTGTATCCGGATTCCAGATACGGATGAAAGGCGGTTGCGGAATATCCCCGATTCTTCAGAAGCCGCGCAAGAGACTGCTGGGTGCTGTTGATGTACTGCGTATATGGAACGGCGTCCGCGTTCAGAAACGAAACCGGGTTTCCTGTCAGAAACTCATACTCGGTGTCTGCCGTAGTTCCTCCGTAGACAGAAGACAGCATCCAGCCCTTCTTGACGTTCGGTCCCTCCAGAGAATGGATATACGGAAGTCCGTCCTGATTGGTTTCAAAGCCATAAACGGAAGGCAGATCTGCAAAGGCTTCATTCATGACAACAATGATATCCACCGGTTCATCCTTGTCCGCCTCTTTCTTGTCCGCCTTCGGATTCTCTGTCCCCGTGTTTCCGGCATCCTCCTCATACTCCTCCAGAATGCGCTCTGCCTTTGCCGCCGAATACCCGGCGGGAACCGGCTTCTCCAGGTGTCTCTTTGCAAAGGACAGATAGCTGAGAACGTAGCCGTGATGCTTTGTTCCGATGTTCGTGTTCCAGAGATTGACGGCCGGTAGATTGGAAAGAACGACCGCAGTCAGCGCTGCTCCCACGGCAAAACCGGCAAAACGCTTCTTCCGATTCTTCTCCGGAAGTACTCCGCGGTCCTCCTTCACAAGAGCGAGGATCAGAAGAGCCGCAGTCACATAGACAAGAAGGACATCCGGCGTAATGTCCAGCCGGTACTGCAGCATGACATTCTTCGCCGTACCAACCATGGTAAGATCCGACAATTCAAAGGCCTGCGCGCGGTATTCGAAGTAATAGTGGTTGACCATGGCAAAGAAGCCCCACCAGATCGTACCGATGAGATACGCGAAATGCGCTCTCCTTCTTCCAAAGCACCCGTACAGAAGCGCATAGGGAACTGCATACACAAGGAGATTCAGAAGCGCCGACCACAGATTGTCCATGAGAAACATGTCTCCGTACAGCAGCTCCGTCATGCCGAAGCAGTACACGGAAAGGAGCAGAATCCGGAGAGCCGGAAGCTCTCGGGCTTTCTTTTTTCCCGGATCGTTGTCCGGATTTTCCGGTAAATCCGCCTGCAGATTGTTCCGGGGCGCATACAGAAGCAGAAGGAAAAGTCCTTCCGCTGCCAGAAGCGCCGTGTGATACAGGGTCTGCACTCCCGTCCATTCTGCGGATACATACTGCCAGAGAAATACAATTCCTGCAAAAGCCTGCAGGAAGCTGACGGCAGCTACCGTCTTCCGGGTCAGCTCCTTCGATGCCGCATGCTGCAGCGCCAGCTGCTTCGACATCGAATGCTTTTTCAAAAGCGCAAGGGCAACGCCCTCTGTAAGAAGACAGACCATCAGAAGCAGTGCCGCATTCTGAAGCTCCTCGGCTGCGATGTGCTCCCAGGGATTCACGGTAAACGACAAAAGGTCAAACGAAACTCCCCGGATGGAGGTCGGCGTCACGGTAATGGAGGACGTCTTATCCCAGGGGCCGGCATCCTCAAAGCCGACATAATTGTTCCCGTCCTGCAGACGGACCGAGCCCTGCTGCCAGCAGTCATCCAGATAAATCCAGGTCCGGCACCCGCTCCTGCTGCAGCTATCCGCTTCGAAGCCGATGCAACGGATCGGAACCGTATCATCAAATGCGAAGTGGATTCTTGTGTCCGCCGCTTCTGCCCGAAGTCTTGTCCCATCGCGCGACAGATTCCGGAGATTCTCATCCTCCGCTCCGTACAAGGTGGCAAGCGGGACCTCCACCTGCGGATACTGATGCAGCAGATACGCGGTCTTTACAGCGAAAATAATCAGAATCATCGCTGCTGTCAGCGCAGGTGCCAGCTTCCCCACCGGGATCCGCCTCCGCATCGCCCCTTCGTGCTCCCGTTCCGGCTTCTTTTCCGTTTTCTTCCCGGCTTTTCTTTCCGTTTCTTCTTCCATGACGTCTCTTGTCCAAAGGCAGTTCTCTGCCTGTTCTCCCCGGCTGACCGTTCTCCGCGGCTGCCTGTTCTCCCCGGCTGTCCGTTTATTTCGTGTAGGTCTTGTACAGTGCGATATGGTCGTAAATGCTGCGCCACTGATTATAGGTCAGCGCCGTGCAGGCAATGTACCCGGTTCCGCTGTTGCCTTCCTGGTAGCTTACCGCGCAGTTTCCGGATTCATTCACAAAGCCGGTCTTGCCGCACACAACCGTCCCGTTCGTATCATGATCTTCAATTCGCCGCAGGAACCAGTTGGAAATCTGAATTCCGTCCGGATTCGCCTTCGTTCCCTGCGTTGTCCAGGTATGCTGGGACAAAACCTTCCTGCACAGCTCATTGTCAATCGCGGCCCGCATGATCACACTCATGTCATAAACCGTGCTGTAATGATCCTCATCGTACAGACCCACGCAGTTGGTAAAATGCGTGGTGTCCGAAATGCCAAGCTCCTTCGCCTTCTGATTCATCAGCTCCGCAAAGGCCTCCTGTGAGCCGGAGGTGTATTCCGCAAGCGCCATCGCCGCATCCGCTCCGGAGGGAAGGATGGCGCCGTAGAGAAGATCCTCCACGGTTGCTTCATCATCCACGCCGTACCCTACAAAGCTTGAACCGGAGCGGTAGGACTCATCGCAGATTTCCTGCGTAATCGTCACCTTATCCTTCAGATTCTCCTCCGGATTCTGCATCTGCTCCACCGCAACCAGAAGCGTCATCACCTTCGTCATCGACGCCGGCACAATGCGGTCAAAGGCATTCCGCTCCGCAAGAATCTCCCCGGTGTCTGTATTCACAAGGATGGCATACTGACTGTCCACATAGTCCGGAGCCTTTGCCGCCTCCTCCTTCTCGGTGTCCGTCATACTGCTTGTTCCGGCGGTCTCCGGATTCTCCGCCGAAGAATCCGTCTCCGAAGAGTCCGTATCCTGCGACGTGCCGGAGGACGAAGCCGTACTCTCGATATGCCGCTGCGAATCATAGATGGAGATGTCCGTAAGGCTCTTTCCGAGCTGCACGGTATTCTCCGTTTCGTGGAACACATAGGGAGCGGTTCCCTCGTTCCCGCTCTCTGCTTCCCCTGCTGCATCCATCGCGGTGCTGTCCGCAGTCTCTGCCTCCGAGGTTTCCGCAGTCTCCTCCTGAACGATTGTCTGCGACGAACCCAAAGCGTCCTCCGCTCTTTTTGTTCGTCCTGTCAGAAGAAGCACCAGAGCCACAACTCCCGCCGCACCGATTCCGATTGCTGCAGCCGCCATTTTCTTCTTCCTTCGAAGCTCCCGCTCCCTTTTCTTCCTCCGGATGTTCCTTCTTCTTCGCCGCTCCTGCTCCTGCTTCCTTCTTGCCTCACTGTCATCCTCCGGACTCCGCCGTCCCCCGGAAGGATACTCGTTCCAGTCTGAATTGTATTCGGTCATTCCCCATCCTGCTTTCCGATGTTATTTGTCTTAACAGACAATATGCGGATATTTTACCACTCTCTGATCTGCAAAATGTGAACGGTACGTGAACACTCCCCCTATGCTATAATGAAGTATCTATGTCAACTATCCTGTAGCAAGCTTATATTGAAGAAGGTAAAAGATCACATGAGTTCATTTAATCAGCAGACTGCCAAAGCCGAAACCGAGAAGCTCTCCATTCTGAAAAAGCTCTCCTATGTACTGGATGCCCGTCAGAAGCGCCAGTGCCTCGGCATCTTTGTTCTGATTCTCATCAGCGGTGTACTGGAAACGGTCGGTGTATCCATGATCGTTCCCATTGTATCTGCCATCACAGCACCTGACACCATCACCGAATATCTGGACAAGTACCCGTTTCTCCGGAATTTTACGGACTCTCTTGGCCTGACCACCACGTTCCGTCTGACCATTGCCATGCTGGTTGCCCTGATGGCCATCTACATCATCAAGAATGCCTTCCTTCTTTTTGTAACCTACCATCAGAACCGCTTTATCACCAATGCGCGCAACGACATGATCAGCCGTGTCCTGCGTGATTTCCTGAACCGTCCCTACGAAGACTATCTGGGTGCGGACATTCCTACCGTCTTCCGGATTACCGACAGCGACATTCCACAGACCTTCTCGCTGATTCTCTGCCTTCTGCAGATGTCGACCGAAATCGTCGTCTCCATGTTCCTCGGGATTTTTCTTCTGGTTGTGAACTGGCAGATGACGCTGTTCATTGTTCTCATTCTTCTGTGCATGACACTCATCAGCACGAAATTCATCAAGCCGAAGCTGAACAGCATCGGCGCAAGAAACCAGCACATCCAGTCCCGCATTGCCAAGTGGAGGCTGCAGGCAATCTACGGCCTGAAGGACGTCAAGGTTCTGAACCGTCAGGATTTCTTCATCCGCAACTATTATGAGAGCGGCAAAATCGGTGCCGATGTCGCCACGGATTATGCGGTCTTCAATAATCTTCCCCGCCTCATGATCGAAACCGTCTTTATGGTCAGCGTCATGGGCTTTATCACCCTCTACATGCTCGGCGGAGGAGATGTCACGGCTCTGATTACGCAGCTGATGGCCTTTGCGGTCGCAGCCGTCCGGATCCTTCCCAGTGCCAACCGCATCAACACCTACATGGCCCAGGCTGCTTATGAGGAGCCCAGCCTGAATTATCTGTACGACAACCTGACTGAGTCCAACAAGACGGAGGGCGAGATGCGTGCCCGTGCCTCCGAGATTGCAGGTCCTGCCCTGCACCTTTCCGACCGGATTGAGCTGAAGGACATTTCCTTCCACTATCCGGACAGTGACACGTATATCTTCCGTCACGCCAATATGGAAATTCAGAAGGGCCAGTCCGTCGGCATCATGGGCCCCTCCGGTGCCGGAAAATCGACCATCGTCGACATTCTTCTCGGACTTCTTCATGCAGAGTCCGGACAGATTCTGTGCGACGGCGCTGATATTTTCTCCAACTATGATTCCTGGCTTGCCCAGATCGGCTACATTCCGCAGAGCATTTACCTGATTGACGAATCCATCCGTGAGAACATCGCCTTCGGCATCGACGCCGACAAGGTCAGCGAGGAGCGCATCTGGGAAATCCTGAAGGAGGCACAGCTTGATGAATTCATCCGCAGCCTTCCGGAGGGTCTCGATACCAGGATCGGCGACCGGGGTGTGCGTCTCTCCGGCGGTCAGCGCCAGCGCATCGGAATCGCCAGAGCCCTGTATCACAACCCTGAGATTCTCGTTTTCGACGAGGCAACCTCTGCACTGGACAACGACACGGAGGCTGCCCTGATGGAAGCCATCAACTCGTTCCATGGAAAGAAAACCATGATCATCATCGCACACCGTCTCAACACCATTGAAAAGTGCGACCAGATTTACAAGGTAGCGGACGAAACGATTACGCTTACCACGCTGGAAGGAGAACGTCACGCATGATCGGCGTAGAATTTATCCCCGGGTTCGGACTCGGGAATCAGCTTTTCTTTTTCATCTCCGCACGCTGCATCGCGGAGGACCTCGGCTATGATTTCGGAACCGTCAATCCGCAGCAGGTCGGCAACGTTGCCCAGTCCAACAAGGGCATGTACTTTATGGATCTCGATCTCGGAACGGAGATTCCAAGATCCGAGATGAAGAACTATACCCGTTTTGACGAGCAGGATGACCGCCTTTTCATGGGCAATTCCCACCATGATATGACGAACGGCTGCTACATCAGCGGCGCAGATGAACGCGTATACGGAATCAGCGATCAGACGCTTCTGTACGGAAATCTTCAGGACGAGCGTTATTTCGGCGGACATATTGAGGAGATCCGGGAATGGCTGAAGGTGAAGCCCGAGTACGAATCCAATGAATACACAGCGGATGACCTCTGCATCATCAACATGCGGGGCGGAGAATATACCGGGCACCCGGAGCTCTACCTTGACCGGCGCTACTGGCTTCACGCCATTGCAAACATGAAAAAGATCAATCCCGACATGCGCTTTATGATTGTCACGGAGGATGAGGAGGCTGCCCGCAAGGTGCTTCCGGAATATGAGTGCCACCACTTCGATGTCGGAAAGGACTACGTCACCGTGAAAAACGCGCGGTACCTGATCCTTTCCAATTCTTCGTTCTCGCTGATGCCGGTGATCACCAGCACGGAACTGAAATATGTCATTGCTCCCAAATACTGGGCCCGACACAACATCAGCGACGGCTTCTGGTCCTCCGAGCAGAACATATACAGCTTCCTTCACTATCAGGACCGAAGGGGCAGGATCTGGGAGCCGGACGAGTGCCGCAGAGAGCTGGAGGAGTATAAGAAGACCTCCCGCCTCTATGCCCGCCGGAATGTCCGTCCCGGAAAGCTCCGGCACGCAGGGCAGGTGCTTCGGCGCAAGGGCCTGTACGGTCTCTTCTTCCTTCGCAAGATGGAGCGCTCCGCTCTTCGCCGCGCAGGGATCATTCATACGTGGAAGGCAGCTGAATAAGGGTCTTCACAAGAAACAAGCGTCAGGGAAGGTCATAACCATGGAATACCGCAACGGGAAGCTTCAGCTTCCGAATGTCACGCTGGTCGCCGTGAGCAGCGTGAAAATCTATGAAACCATCAAGGCCATGAAATACTCCATGCGGGGAATTGACTTTGGCGATGCCATCTTCATCACCGACCGGAAGCCTTTTGGTCTTCCGTCTGGGATTCATTACCGGCACTGTGAGAAGATTGACGGCATCGACAAGTTCAATCACTTCATGGTCTATGAGCTTGCACCTTACATCCGGACCGATTTCATCCTTCTGGTTCACTACGATGGCTTTGTAATCCACCCGGAAAAGTGGTCCGACGATTTTCTCAGGTACGATTACATCGGCTCTCCCTGGCCGCTTCCCGCCAATGATTATGCCTACCGTGATTCCATGGGAAACATCTGCCGGGTAGGCAACAGCGTCTCTCTTCGTTCCCGGAGGCTCCTGTCCTATCCTTCGGAGCATGAGCTTCCCTGGGTGCCTGTGGATGACGGCTTCTACAACGAGGATATTTTCCTCTGCTGCCATTCGAAGAATCAGATGGAGGCCGATGGGCTTGTTTTCGCACCGCTCGATGTGGCGGTGCGTTTCGGAAGAGAACACCCGCTTCCGGAGAACAAGGGCGTTGAACCGTTCCTGTTTCATAAGTGGCGCGGAGAGAACGAGAGCTACCCTCGTTTTATCGCCCCGAAGACAAGACTTCGGAATGCTCTGCGGCCGCTCCTTTTCTGGAGAAAGAGCCGCGCCTGGAGGAATAAGCATGGTTTATGACTGCATCCCCTTTTTTAACGAACTGGATATTCTGAATCTGCGGCTCCACGTCCTTTCCGACTGTGTGGACCGCTTCATCATTGAGGAATCTACAAGGACCTTCTCCGGCGAGCCGAAGGAGCTGTGCTTTGAAAAGAACAAGGAGATGTTTGCGCCGTTTCTCTCGCGGATCGACTATGTCATTGTATCCGACGACGTGCTGTGTGAGGACGGGCTTCATGTCAATCCCGCCGCAGAGAAATATGCGCCGGAGATCCCTGACCAGCCTCTTACGCACCGACGCGATTATTTTCAGAAGAATCATCTGATGGATCATCTGAAGGACCTGAAGGAGGATGACATCATTCTGTTCGGAGATCTGGACGAAATTCCGAATCCGGACACACTGAAAAAGGTGATAGCCTCCTACGATCCTTCGAAGGTCTATCACCTTGCACAGCGCAATTTCTATGTTTTTCTGAATATGGAGGAAAAGCCGGTCCGGCTCCACTCCATCACCGGGGAATTCCCCGATATTCCGGAGGATCAGCGCAAATGGCTCGGGACCAAGATCTGCAGCCTTTGCAGCATTCCAAAGGAGGGCATCGTCCGCCTTCGTGATCTCGTTCCCGTCACCGATCCCCGCTCCGTCCGCGTGGACGACGGCGGCTGGCATTTCGGATACATGGGCGGTCATCACGAAACCAATGTGCTGAACCGGATCGGAACCAAGATCCGCGCTGCTGCGCACCAGGAATACAACGATTCCGAGATCATCGCGGAAACCATGGACAAGCTGATCCTCGGGCAGGACATTTTCGGCCGGAACGCCCACTTCGAACGCGTGGAGCTGGACAGCTCCTACCCGGCTTATCTTCTCGAGCACCGCGCAGAGTATGAGTACCTGATTCTTCCGCCCATCACAGCCTGGATGCGCTTCACCCACCGCTTTGATCTGAAGGTCGGGCGATTCTGCAGACGGGCCATTCGCCATGTGAAAAGGAAGCTGGGAAGAAACCGCTGACCGCGTAAAATGATCCCGCAGCATGAAACCTTGGTTTACAGAATCTCCGCTCCTTCCGGAATCTGGAATTCATGCTCCTTTACCTGGAAGCGCTTCGTATGAATGCGGTCCTCCTCCATGAAATCCGAAACATAGTTCAGGAATTCCTGCACCAGCGTGCTCAGTCTCTGCTCCTTCGGCCATACCAGAACGTATTCCACGTATTTGGCAGGATCCGTGATCACCTTGGAGACCACATGTACATTCGGCGTATACGTCGTCTGCGGGAAAATACTGATGCCCACATTCTGCTCAGTCAGTGCAACCGCATCGATGTAATTCGACATCTCGCAGATGATGTCAGGTTCCTTTCCGATACCCTCAAACCACTTCATAATGGCTTCCACACGTGAAGTTCTGCGCGGAACAATCAGCGGATAGTCCGCAAGCTGCTCCAGCGTCACGCTGTTTCCCTCCTGCAGGGCCAGCGGATGCTCCTTGGGAATGATGGCAATCCACGGCTCTTTGCCGATGACAATGCTTCCCAGATGCTCATTGTCAAACGGGTATGCGATGACCGCAAGATCCGACAGTCCTCGTGCCAGATGCTCCAGCACATCATCCGAGCTTCCGTTCCACATCTGATACTTCACCATCGGGTATTCCTCACGGAATCCCGCGATAAAGCGCGCGGCAATATAAGGCGCGCGGCCTTCCACCATCCCAAGAGAAATGGTTCCGGAAAGTCCGTTCTCCATATGTGCCAGGTCCGCTCTCGTTTTGTCTGCCAGCGACAGCATCTGGTTGGTCCGGTGAAGAAGAAGACTTCCCGCTTCTGTCAGCTGAAGATGGCGCTTTCCGCGTACAAACAGCTGCACGCCAAGATCGTCCTCCAGCGACTTGATCTGATTGGACAAAGGAGGCTGACTCATATTCAGCTTTTCTGCAGCTCTTGTGAAATTCAGTTCCTGTGCTACCACTGTAAAGTATTTCAGTGAGCGAAAATCCATACTCGTTCTCCTCTGTTCGGGGCCATCCCTCTCTGTGCTGCAGCTGTGAAAATAAACTGATCGTTGTCAGGTCAACCGTTTTGTCAGGCCAACCGTTACCCGGGTCAGCTACCGGCCGATCACCTGAAGGACACACTGTGCGATGTACTGCATTCCTTTGTTGTTCGGATGCTGTGCAACTGCCTCTTTGCTGCAATGATGTCCGACTCCGTTCGCATCATAGGCAAGCTCATTGCCGAACGTATATGGCGAACTGACCGTTGTGATATAAGGGTCTACGGAAACCGCAGACAGGTCAGCATAGGAAAGGCCATAAGCCTGCGCACACTGCCTTTTTACCGTTTCCTCCACCGCATTATTCCAGAAATTCCCGATCAGAACAATCTTCGCGTTCGGGGCCTTCGTACGAATATATTGTATCAGAGCCGGGAAATCTGCGGCAAATCCGTTTGGATCCGGAATTGCATTTTCCCCGAGCTGGATGGTGACGAGCTCCAGCTCCGCCGAGAGATAAGGATCCAGCAGATACAGAACTTCTGCTCTCTTTCCGTAATTGATCTCCCAGATCGCGTAGTTGAACGCAGCGCTGTTGTATGCTCTCCCCTGTGCGGCACAGGCTGCCGCCAGAGAAGCCGATACCAGATGGTAATAATCATTCTGCGGCAGCGTTGCCCCCATTCCCATCGCATCCGGCCAGTAGCTCTGCCTCGGATGCATGGTGATGCTGTTGCCGATTGCCAGATAATCATAACCGCTTCCCGGTCTCCAATAGCCACTCGTAATGACCAGAATCAGATACTGATGATCCGACGCTGTGAGAACCGGAAGCACAACAGATACCGCGTCCGCTCCCACCGCCGTTGGAACCTTATAATAAACGCCGCAGCCGGTATCGTAAAAGGCCTGCAGGCTTTCTCCCTCCCGAAGGGTCCTCCCTGCCATGGCATTCTTCAATGTCATCTGAATCAATGTGGTCTGTGTTCCGTCCGCCTTCATTCCGTCCGGAAGCTGGAAATCAACGCTCCAGATGCTCGCTCTCTCCTGCCCTCCGGCCATGCTCATGTAGCGCATTCCCTCGTCGCTCTCCTGTGCGCCGACATAATTCAGGATCTTCGTGCGGTCATTGTTCAGCACTTCGAACAGCCCTGCCTGCACCACATCCGCCGCCTCATCCGGAAGAAGCTTCACGCCTGCGGAAGGCGTGGTCTGCACAGATGGAATGCTTTGCTGTACGGAAGACGAAGCTTTCTGGGACGTAGCTGCCAATGTTTTTTTCTTTGCTGCTGTCTTTTTTTTCTGCACAGCTGTCGTCACAGCCTTTGCCTTTTTCTTTCCGAAGGAAGCCGCCTCGGTCTCTGTCCTGACTGCAAAAATGCTGCCCAGTGCCAGCAGCGCCGCAAGACATACAGCAACCGGTAGCTTCCAGTGTTTTGTTTTCTCTCTCATAAAAATCTCCACCCTGCTCCATCTCCGGAACATCCCTTTTATGTTACCATTCCTGACTTCGGAATGGAACGAAAGTTATTTTGCTGCAAGCGGACTGTAATTCCGAGAACGCGGGCCCCTCGGCGATGCTAATCTCATCCCTGCCGATAAAAATCCTCTCTCAGGGATGATTCTGCGGTCGGAAGAGCATCCCCTCAAAGCAAAAAGCATCCTGCACCACACCAAACAGCCTGTACTCTACCGCCCACAAGGACAAAAGTAAAGAGCATCCCGTTTCCGGCATGCCCTTTCCTTTATTATATTCCGTTTTCGTTCGTTTTGACCGCAAATGCGGCTTTACATTTTCCAAAAGCCATGCATTCCAAAACTCTGCATTTACCAGGCCGTTGCGATATCCAGTGCAATTCCGGTCGATTTCACAAATGCTCCTGTATCGCAGACAATTCCGGTTCCGAGGCTCGTCTCTACGATGCTGCCTCTCGGATATACCGAAAGATCTGCTGCGCACATAATGTAATCGCCGTACATCTTCACGCCGTCATTTCTGACCCAGTACTCGCTGTTCACGCCAAGGCGCTTCATCGCATCCACAATCTTGTTCATATTCAGATTGTAGTAGGTTTCCTTTCCGCTCGGTCCCCTGTTGACACCGTTGTAGCGGTTCAGAACAGAGCCCTTCCAGGTTGTACTTCTGGTCTGGGTAGCAAGTGCATTCCTTGCTGTCTGCTCCCTGGTTGCACCAATCTGTGCGGTCTGCTGCTCAATGACCGCCTGCAGCTGCAGAAGGTAATCCTCCAGAGCTGCCTGATCCTCTGCAAGGTCTATAGTGCCTGCCGCCTCAGAGGCAATGACACTTTCCGCTGCCGCGTTGCCGGTAACCGCTGCTTCCGTATCGATAACTGTCGTTTCCATACCCGGAACCACTGTTTCCATACCGGTCTCCGCCGCAGACACTGCAAGTACTGTCCCCGGACATCCTGCTGCCATTCCAAGCAGCAGAGCACAGGTCATCGCCGCAGTGATTTTCTGTAATATTCCTCTCACTTGAACAACTCCTTTCGCAGGTTTTCCTGCATTCAAGGAGGAATATTACAAAATTATTTCATTTCTGTCAAATTTCCATTGCGGCGAGCGTTTTTTCTGTGCGCCGCAGAGGAACGTTTTCCGTGCACTGCCCGCCTCTAAACCACGGACGAGGGCACTTTCGACCGCGCTGTTTTCCGCGTCAGACAGTCTCATTTACCGCGCAGATAAAGCGCCGGAACGCTTCTTTTCCGGCCTCGGTGTCCTTATAGACGCCCGCATCCTCAAGCACCTGTGAGAAAACAAGACCGATCTCTTCGCGGATCACCTCGTCCAGCTTCTCCGCATCTGCGGAGGCTGCCTTGTCCGGTGCAAATTCCGGGTGCTTTTCAAGAATTTCACCCGTCCAATCCGCATGGGAAGCCACAGCCGGAACGTCTGCGGGATTTTCTCCTTCCAGAACGACCTTCTTCAGAGTCTCCATCTCGCCGAGAAGCCGGGCAGGAAGAACCGCCAGTCCCATAACTTCAATCAGGCCGATGTTCTCTTTCTTGATGTGGTGCAGCTTCTGATGCGGATGGAAGATTCCAAGCGGATACTCCTCCGTGGTCCGGTTGTTCCGAAGAACCAGATCCAGCTCAAACTGATCACCGCGCATTCTGGCAATCGGCGTGATGGTGTTGTGCGGCGTTCCGTCTGTTTCCGCCAGAATCTCCGCCTCCGGATCGCTGTATGCTCTCCATGCCTCAAGACTGCGGTCTGCAAGTGCAATCAGTCGTTCCGGATCCTTGCAGTCAAGGCGGATAACCGACATCGGCCAGTCCACAATGCCGGCCTTCACATCCTCAAAGCCCTTTAAAACAATGTTCTCCCGAAGGCCTGCCTTTGCCATGGCAAAGGTATAATTGCCCCCCTGGAAATGCTCGTGCGTCAGAATGGAGCCACCTACAATCGGGAGGTCCGCATTGGAGCCGATCGTGTAGTGCGGGAACATCTGAATAAACTGAAGCAGACGGACAAAGGTATCGTGCTCAATCTTCATCGGCACATGGTCGCCGGACAGTACGATGCAATGCTCATTGTAATAAACATACGGGCTGTACTGCATGTACCACTGCTTCCCGGCAAGTGTCAAAGGAAGAAGACGGATGTTCTGTCTTGCAGGATGATCCAGCCTTCCCGCATAGCCCACATTCTGCGGGCAGAGAAGGCATTTCGGATACTGCTCCTGCTTCTTGTTCAGAGCAGCCGCAATCGCCTTGGGATCCTTCTCCGGCTTGGAAAGATTGATCGTGATGTCAAGCTCTCCGTAACGGGTCTTCGTCACCCATTTGCGATCCTTCCGGATCCGGTAGGTGCGGATATAATCACTGTCGCAGGCAAGCTTGTAAAAATAATCTGTGGCCTCCTTCGGGCTCTTCTTATACTTCTCATGGAACGTACGGATCACCTCGGACGGTCTGGGTGTCAGACACCCCATCAGTCTGGTATCGAACAGATCGCGGCTTGCAATTCCGTCCTCAATCACATTTCTCTCTGCAGCATCATCGAGCAGATATCCAAGAATCTCCTGAAGCTCCGGAAGCTCCTCTTCCTTCGGAAGCGATCCCTGTCCAAACTCAGCGGATGGCTCAAGCTTCATGGCATCCATAAGGAGATTTTCCGTATAATAACGATCCTCCTGCGCGATCAGATCCTTCGCAATTCCATAAGCAACAAGAGCCTCCACTGCAGCTTCCGTCGTCTTAAATATCATTCCGTTTTCCCCCTCATCTTAGCGACTTTCCACAGGGCACAAAGCCCGGTTCTGTTTTATGGCATCTGCAGTCTGCTCCGTTTTCCTCGGATATCGTCAGAAACATCCAAGCATCCGATACTGACAAAGCGGATCTCCAGACTGCTATCATTAGCATAATCTGCCGATCCGCTTCCTTCAAGAGAGAAAACCTGTCTTTTCCGTTCTTTTGTACAGAGAAAATCCGACTTCATTTCTGTCCGGTACTTTTCTCATCATGCATTCGCAGCAGGCGCCGCTTTTGAAAAGGTGCCTTTCCCGTCACATAGTCACAGATTCGTGACGGGTGCCGCTTCTTCCACTTGTTCCACCGTGCACAGATTCTTCGGGTGCTCGAGTGCTTCCTCCAGAATACCGACACAGTTATCTCCGATACGATCCACGTTATACAGGATATCCGAATAGACGCCGGTCATATCCTTGGTACATTTTCCACTCTCGATTCGACGAAGGTGCGCTTTGTTAAACTGCCGGATGGACTTGTGAAGCTTCCTCTTCGCCTTCGCAATGACGTCCGGATCCGCCGCTTCGCCCGCGCCCATTCCAAGAAGATGAATCGCCTGCAGATACAGACGCTCCATTGCGGCAAAACATCTTCCGAGTTCCTCTGTCGCATCAGCCGAGAAGGCTTTTCCCTGTGTCTTCAGCGTCCCCGCCTTTGTTACAATGTCATAGCATCTGTCCGCAACACGGCTTGCACAATGAATCAGTGCAAGAAGTCCGGACGCCTGCTCCGATTGCTCCGGGGTCAGGGAGCCCCGTGAGAACAGCTCTGAAATATAGGAAACCATGCTTTCCTGCACCTTCTGAACATTCATACATCTCCGAAGGTACTCCTCCGGGAGGAGCTTCTGCTGACCGGAAGCTGCATCCGGTTCTGCTTTCTCTGAAATCCCCGAATCACTTAAAAGCACTCTGCGCAGATCCGAAAGGAGAACTCTCACATCTTCCAGGTTTCTGCAGATTTCCTGCGATACCAGAATGAGCGCTGCCTGCGGCTGTGAAACCATTCGAAGATCCAGATAGCGAGGCTTCGCCTCTTCCACGCCAGGCGCCGTATGCTCCGCGTGATCCGGAACCAGGCGACAGACGATTTTCACCATGAGCGGCACAAGCGGAAGCCAGATCAGCGTGCAGACAACATTGAAAATTGTATGCGCGTTTGCGATCTGTCTCGAAATGACCTCCACCTCCGGCCCCTTCGGTGACACGAACTGAACAAATTTTGCAAAAAGGGGAATGAAGAACGAGAACACAATGGTTCCGCTGATGTTGAAGCAGGTATGTGCAATGGCCGTTCTTTTGGCGTCACGACTCTGTCCGATGCTCGCAAGAAGCGCCGTGATCGTTGTTCCGATGTTATCGCCAAAGAGAATCGGAATGGCGCCTGCAAGTCCGATCACGCTGGCGCCGTCCGGTCCCGCCTGAGAAGCAAAGCTCTGCAGCACCGCAATGGTTGCGGAGGAGGACTGCACGACAAGCGTCATGCAGAGTCCGAGGAATACGCCCAGAACCGGAAGATCCCGAACCTTCCACATCAGCTCCGTGAAGACAGGACTTGCCGCCAGCGGCTTCATGACGGAAGACATAATCTGAATTCCTTCGAACAGAAGGCCAAAGGAAAAGAACACCATGGCGATGTCCTTAACCTTTTCGTTTTTGGAAGCAAACTGAACCACGAAGCTGATGAACAGAATCGGATAAATGTACTCGCCGATATCAAAGGCAATCAGCTGGGCCGTCATCGTGGTTCCGATGTTGGCGCCGAAAATAACGGAAATGGCCTGTGGCAGCCCCATCAGTCCCGCGCTGACAAAACCGATCACCATGACGGTGGTGGCACTGGAGGACTGCAGAACAGCTGTAACCAGCGCTCCCGCAAGGGCTCCCATCAATGGATTCTTCGTGAGGATTCCGAGAATGGTACGCATCTTCTCGCCCGCCGCCTTCTGCAGCGATTCACTCATTTGATTCATTCCGAACAGAAAAACAGCCAGTCCGCCAAACAGACCGAACAACGTTGTAACAACCTCTGACATGCTTCCTCCTGCCGCGGCTTCTCCGCGTCCTGTGTGCATCCTCTTTTCCGGCACACATTTCTGACTTTTACACAAAATTGATCTTTCAATGGAAGCATATAAAATCGCAGTAAAATTCCATGCAGAGGAATGTTAAATCTGCGTAAAATAAAGCGGCAGTCTGCTTCTTCCACAGGCTGCCGCTTATATCGCTTATATTCTTTTCTTCCTAATCCTTCGACTCCTCAAAAATCAGCTCCATCCGGGTTCCCCTTCCAAGCTGCGAGGTAACCTTGATCTTCGCATGGGACAACTCCGCCCCATGCTTGACAATCGAGAGCCCAAGGCCCGTGCCGCCCGTTTCCTTGGAGCGGCTCTTATCGACGCGGTAAAAGCGCTCGAACACCCGCTCCTGCTCATCCTTGGCAATGCCGATCCCGGTGTCTGTCACAATCACCTTCGGCGTATCCATCTGCTTTCCAACCCAGAGATCCACCCGGCCTCCTGCGTGATTGTACTTGATGGCATTCTCCGTGATGTTATAAATCATTTCGTCCAGAAGACGTTTCACGCCGGTTACAATGCAGGATTCTCCCGTAAGCTCCACATGAACACCGCAGTCATCTGCCTTCGCGGAGAGTCTTCCGACAATATCGTGTGAAAGCTCGAACAGATCCACCGCTTCCTCCTGCTGCTCCAGATGCCCTTCGTCCAGGCGGGAGAGCTGGATGATGTCATTGATCAGCGTCAGCATCCGCTGCGCTTCTTTATAAATACGTTCCGAAAACTTCGGCACATCCGTCGGCTTCACAAGCCCGTCCCGCATGATTTCCGCATAGCCGGAAATGGAGGTAAGCGGCGTTTTCAGCTCATGTGAAACATTTGCCGAAAATTCCTTCCGCATTTCCGCCACAGCCTCCTTGGCTTTGTTGGAGTCCTCGATTCTCTGCAGAAGAGGCGTCATTTCCTCGTAAACATCATTTTCCAGAGGCTTGTCCAGATCCAGATGGTTGATCGGGCTGACGAGTGCCGCTGCCTGTCTTCTGGACATCAGATAAGCAAAAAACAGCATCACCACTCCGATCGCCGTCATTGCCAGAAGGAGTGTGAGTGCGGTGTCCGTAATGCTGCGAACCGGCATGGAAACACGGAGAACATTTCCGTCATCCAGGCGGATGGCACTGTAGAACATATCCAGCCCGATCGTGTCGGACCTTCGGATGTCCTGCCCGGTTCCATCCTTCAGGGCAGCCTGTACCTCCGGCCGTTCCAGGTGATTCTCAAATGTGAATTCATCCTGCTCTGTATCATAATGAACATTTCCGTCGGAATCGATCAGCGTGATTCTGGTTCCCTTCTCCACATTGTCGAGCTGCCGGAGATAATCCTCTCCGGAAATGTTGACTGCAGCCGCCGTATACTCCGCAACACGCTGGATGCTGTCTCGGGCAAGTCCCCGTATTCTTACATAAACGAAGAAAATGGTGATCGCATATGCTATCGCAAGCGTAATTCCGATCACCATAAACATGCTCTTCTGAATCTTCTTTCTCATGCTTCTGGATCTCATATTCCTCCGAAGAGTTTCTTCCCCGGCTTTCGGGTCCGGCAAAATCTTACGCACCGCTTCGCAGGGTGCTACGTACGGATTCGATACCCTACGCCGCGGACGGTCTCAATTTTATCTCCTGCCTGTCCGAGCTTCTGACGAAGCGTCCGGATATGTACATCCACGGTGCGGGTTTCCCCGTCAAAATCATAGCCCCATACATCCTCCAGAAGCTGATCTCTCGTAAGAACAACCTCTGAATTGATCAGGAGCTTTTTCAGAAGCTCATATTCCTTCAAGGTTAAGGCAACCGGCTCGCCCGCCACAGTTACCTGATGTCTCCTGGTATCCATGGCGATTTCACCAAGAGCAAGAATCTCATCATCACCTGCGTCATTTCCGGCACCGCTTCGCCGAAGAACGGCCTTGATCCGGCTGACCAGCTCCATCATCCCGAAGGGCTTTGTCACATAGTCATCCGCACCAAGATCCAGTGCCTTCACCTTATCGAATTCCGCTCCCTTGGCCGTCACCATAATCACCGGAATCGCTTCCGTCTCACTGTTTGCACGAAGATCCTTCAGCAGTGAAACTCCGTCCTCTCCGGGCAGCATGACGTCCATCAGAACCAGATCCGGCTTCTCATGTCCAAGTGCCGCCTTGAAGCATTTCCCATCTTCAAAGCCCTGCGCCTTGAACCCTGTATTTTCCAGTGTATATACGATCAGATCTCTGATGTTCTCATCGTCTTCGACACAAAAAATCATTGTTTCATCCTTACTCTGTAATCTTCTTCGTATCCAGCTTCGCTTCATGAACACCGGTAATGGAAAAGGTCACCCATTCCGCAATGTTCGTTGCATGATCACCGATACGCTCCAGATACTTGGAAATCATCACCAGATCAATTGCCTTGTGTGCTGCCTGGCCCTGATTCTCGCCGATATAGTCAATCAGCTGATTCTTCACAGAATCAAACATCATGTCCACAACATCGTCCCGTGCTTCCACATTTCCTGCAAGCTCCAGATTCTTGTCCACGAATGCCTTGATGCTGTCCTCCACCATGTGGGTGACTTCCACGCTCATCTCCACAATCTTCGGAAAGTCCGTTGCCTCGGACATCTGTGCGCTCACCACGATTTCTGCAATATCCGAAGCCTGGTCACCGATACGTTCCATATCCGTAATCATCTTCAGTGCAGAGGAAATCTGGCGAAGATCTCTTGCCACCGGCTGCTGCTGCAGAAGAAGTGTCAGGCACAGCCGCTCAATGTCGCGTTCTGCCTGATCAATCTCCGCATCTGCCGTCATGACATCGTATGCCATCTGTATATTACCATCCTGCAGGGCTTTTGTCGCATTTTCAATTGCAATTCCGCACAGATCTCCCATGTGAATCAGCATCCTGTTCAGCTGCAGAAGCTGCGCATCAAACCGGTTTCTCACTGTTTTACCTCCTGTACATAAGGAACATTTTTCCGCTTTTTTCCATCAGCCGAAGCGTCCGGTAATATAATCCTCGGTTCGCTTGTCCGCCGGAATCGAGAAGAGCTTCTGCGTGCGATTGTACTCAATCAGCTCGCCCAACAGGAAGAATGCGGTATTGTCTGAGATACGGCTTGCCTGCTGCATGTTGTGTGTCACGATGACGATGGTATATTTGCTCTTCAGCTCGATGGCGAGATCCTCGATCTTGGAAGTGGAAATCGGATCCAGTGCAGACGTCGGCTCATCCATCAGAATCACCTCCGGCTCCACCGCAAGGGTTCTTGCAATGCACAGTCTCTGCTGCTGTCCGCCGGAAAGTCCCAGAGCACTTTTGTGAAGTCTGTCCTTCAGCTCATCCCAGATGGCTGCCTGACGAAGGCTTCGCTCCACGATCTCATCCAGCTCCGATTTGCGGCGGACTCCGTTGATTCTCGGCCCGTAAGCTACGTTTTCATAAACACTCTTCGGAAACGGATTCGGCTGCTGGAATACCATTCCGACTCTTTTTCGCAATTCGATGGCATCCATTTCCTTATAAAGATCCACGCCGTCCAGCTTCACATCACCCTCGATGCGGACGCCCTCCTCCAGATCATTCATCCGGTTCAGGGTCTTCAGAAACGTTGATTTTCCGCACCCGGAGGGGCCGATCAGTGCCGTAATCTCATTGGCACGGATGTTCATCGAAATTTTGTGCAGTGCCTGATACTGTCCATAGAACAGATCCAGGTCTTTGATTTCAAATTTATACTGTTCTTCCATTCTGTTTCCCTTTCTCTCAAGGTCTGCTCTATGCCTTTGCGCCTGACTGCTTCTCGTTAATTCTCCGTGTCATGATTCTGGCAATCATAGAGAAAATAAGTACCATCACCACCAGCACCATCGCCGAGAAGTTTGCAATTTCCTCAGACTGCGGATTCAATGCTCCCTCGGTTCGCATGACCCAGATGTGAAGGGCCAGTGTCTCGCCCGGACGGAACGGATTGAGAGGACACGTCTTAGAGGCCAGATTCCAGTTGCTCCAGTTAAGTCTTGTGCTCTGCCCCGCCGTATACAGAAGAGCTGCCGCTTCACCAAAGCCCCTTCCTGCTGCCAGGATCACGCCGGTAATGATGCGCGGAAGACACGCGGGAAGCAGAACCTTCACAATGCTGACCCAGTGCGTTGCACCAAGTGCCATGGAGCCAGCCTTGTAGCTCTTCGGGAGGCTGCGCATGGCATCCTCGGTCGTCGTCGCAATGGAAGGAAGACTTAAGATGGAAACTGCAAGCGCACCTGCCATCAGATTCCATTTTGCTCCTGTCATCAGGATGAAAACCAGATAGCCGAACAGACCTACTACGATCGAAGGAAGCGAGGAAAGCGACTCAATGCAGATCCGGATGAAATGGGTTGCCCTGGTATCTCCTGCATATTCCGCCATGTAAATTCCCGCAAGGACTCCGAGCGGAACACTGATCAGAAGTGAGAGCACAACCAGATAGACGGTATTGAACAGCTGGTTTCCGATTCCGCCGGAATCTGCTGCCAGAATCCCGGGAAAATAACTCATGATTCCCTTGATGATGATGTATCCCGCAAGAACCAGAATCAGCAGAAGGAACGACCCTCCGACAGCGCAGAATACACCCGTCATCAGATGATCCGTCCTCTCCGCATTTTTAATGCGGCGTTTCATTTTTTCATTCATATCGCACCAATCCTCTTTTGTATCTGTATCGCAGCAAGGCCTTCTGCCTTTTTACGCTTTTTCTTTCTTTTTCCCTGCCGCATCAATGCGATGGATGATGAAAATAAACAGCATGGAAATCAGGAACAGAAGCAGCGCCATGGTCCAAAGCGCCATATTCTGCTCACCGCCGCTTGCCGAGTTTCCCATATCCGCAGCAATGGCCGCCGTCAGGTTATTGGTCGGAGAAAGGATGTTCTTCGGGAACGCTCTTGTTTTGCCGATGACCATTGCAACCGCAAGTGCCTCCCCGAACGCTCTCGCAAGTCCCAGAATAATTCCGGTCAGAATGCCGGATTTGGCTGCCGGAAGCACGATCCGGTAGATGACCTGCCATCTGGTAGAGCCAAGTCCGTATGCTGCTTTCCGGTAATACTGAGGAATGCTCCGAATGGAGTCTGCCGCAACCGTCGTGATGGTCGGGAAAATCATGATGGCAAGCACGATGCTGGCTGCAAGCACGGAATATCCCCCCATTCTTGCATGGAAGGTGTCGCGGATAAACGGAACCAGTACCGTCAGTCCGATCCAGCCATATACCACGGAAGGGATGCCCACGAACATCTCAATGGCCGGCTGAAAGATTTTCGTTCCTGCCTTCGGAGCGATTTCTGTCATAAATACCGCTGCGCCTACCGCAAACGGTGTCACCATAAGAAGTGCAAGTCCGCAGGTCATCAGCGAGCCCGCAATGTAAATGGCACAGCCCACCTTTCCGGTGCCTCCGGCCACAGAATCCACCGGTGCCCATTCAATGGAAAACAGGAATTCCAGAATGGAATGATGATATTTGGTAAAGGTTCCGGTGCCCTGCACAATCAGGAAAACACCAATTGCAAGCGTCAGCGCGATAATAAAGAAGCCCGAGGCGGTAACGATCCCCCGCCCCAGGTATTCTTTCCGGAAACGATCCATTTTGCCGGTTCTCGTTCCCTGAATCTTGCGCTCCGACGTTTCTGTGCAATTTTTGCCAGCCGTAAGGTTTGTAACTGCTTCGCTCATAACTGTTCCTCTGTCAGAGTTTTCCGAATGCTCTTTACTGTGCTTCGTGAGACTTTACCGCCTCATCGCTCATCTTGGAGGATACGCCGTAACCCATCGCTTCGATGGATTCGCCGAACTCATCGCCCATCATGTAGTTGATGAAGGCCTGTGCGGCATCGCTGCCCTCGCCGTTGGTGTACATGTGCTCGAAGCCCCATACCTTGTAGGTTCCGTTGTAGGTGTTCTCAAGAGTAGGTGCTACTCCATCGATGGAAACCGTCTTGACGGTATCGTCATTGACAAGATAGGACAGTGCAACATATCCGATTGCGCCCTTGTTCTGCTCAACGGTCTGAAGAAGAGTACCGGAGTCATCGGTCTCAAGTGCTTCGTTGGAAGCTTCCTCTTCTCCGTTCAGCGCCCAGTTCTTAAACAGTGCTCTGGTTCCGGAAGAGCTCGGTCTGGTAACCAGAAGGATTTCCTCGTCCGGTCCGCCGACTTCCTTCCAGTTGGTGATCTTTCCGGTAAAGATGTCGATCAGCTGATCCGTGGTCAGATCATCTACGCCAAGATCTGCATTGACAACAGGCGCCATGGTAATGACGCATACCTCATGGTCCACAAGGCCTGCTGCAACAGAAGCATCCAGCTTCTCTTCTGCGAAAACATCCGAGTTTCCGATATCAATGGCGCCGTCTGCAACCTGCTTCAGGCCTTCACCGGATCCGCCGCCGTTTACCGTGACCGAGCAGTCAGGATTTACATCCATGAACTTCTCTGCTGCTGCCTGTGCAAGAGGGAGCAGGGCAGAAGAGCCTGCTGCAGTAACCTCTCCGGTAACAGCCTCTGCTGCAGTGGTCTCAGCAGTAGTCTCTGCTGCTGCGGCTGTATCTGCTGCGGTGGTCTCAGCTGCGGCTGCAGTGTCTGCTGCTGCCGTATCCGAAGCGCCGCATCCTGCGAGCATTCCCATAACCAGTGTTGCTGCTGCAATTGTTCCGGTAAGTTTCTTCAGTTTCATAATAATATCCTCCTCTATCAGGAATCGTTTTCTTATCCGACAGTGCCCATCATAAAGAGGGCGTGTTAAATCCATAATCCGCGGATTGTTAAAGCTATGTAAAGTTCATCCCGGTTCCAGCTGCTGCGGGATACTTCCGATCTTTTCGCCCGCCGCTTTACCTGTTTCTTACATAAGCCTTACGTTTCTGCGATAGAGCTGTTTTTTGCGGAGCATTACATTAAGAGCAGGTTAAGAGAATTGTGATTACGAATGTTCTGAGAATTGCCAGAAAAAATAATTCCGGCAGGGATTTCCATCAGGAATCCCCGCCGGAATCAGAAAGAACCGGGTGACATTATTTATGACGACACAGGAAATACGTTCCAGACTTTTTTGCACATTGCTTCTCGGATTTGCCGCAGGCTTTGTTCTCGGCGCCATGATCGTTCTGGTCATGCAGGAGGTAATCGGACTGCAGCCCGCTGTCAATGTGATCTTATTTGCATCCGCGGGCTGGTGCGGTATTCTCTTCTATTTTATAAAGCTCTTCTGCCTGCTCCTGCCCCGGAGCCGCAGCTGAATCTTTCAGACGCGGATTCTTTTCAGAAGCTGAGTTTTTCAGCGGCAGCGGTGAAAGACCGGAAGCCCATCCAAAGGCGCATCCACATGCACTGTCTGCCCGCCTTCATAGACCTTTCCGTCACGAATATCCGTCCAGCTTCCTTCCGGAAGATACACGTCACGCTCGAATTCATTCAGGTGCAGAATCGGAGCCACCAGATATTCCGAACCGAACATATACTGATCCGTCACCTCCCAGCACTTCGAATCTGCCGGAAATTCATAGAACATCGTACGGATCAGCGGTGAGCCGTTTGTGTGAGCCTCCTCATAGAGCTTTGCAATGTAGGGCTTCAGCTCCATTCGGATGTCATAATACTTTCTCATAATCCGGTAGTTTTCTTCTCCATAGCTCCACAGCTCGTTGTCCTGCCCGGTATGAAGATAGCCGCCTCCAAAGTCACGGTTATCCAACGGCGGAATGTTGTAGGGGCCGCGGTCTCCATGCATCCGGAAGACTGCCGAAAAGACGGCAAACTCGTACCAGCGGATCAGAAGCTGCTGGAAATCCGGATCGTTCACGTCATCCGTCATAAAGCCCCCGATGTCCGTCGTCCACCACGGAATCCCCGCAAGTCCCATATTCAGGCCTGCCTGCAGCTGATCCTGCAGTGACTCAAAGGTGCTCGGTACGTCACCGGACCAGAGAACATTTCCGTATTTCTGGCTTCCCGCCCAACCGCTTCGAAGCAGATTGACGACCGGCTCCTTTTGAAGCTCCGTCATCGGATCATAGAAAATCCGGCTGTACCACTGCGGATACTGACAGCTGCACTCCAGCGCCGATCCATTGATGTAGCGGTAATTGTCAAAATCATAAGCACAGTAATCCGGTTCCGAGTTGTCCAGCCAGAACGCATCAATGCCAAGGTCATAATAGTTCTTTTTGCATTTCTCCCAGACATATTTTCTGGTTTCCGGATTGAAAACATCAATCTCCACGCAGTCCCCCTGGTAGTCATAGGTCTGCTGCGCACCGCGCTCCGTCGAAATCAGCAGTCCCCGGTCCATCATCTCCGCGAAGTTCTCGCTCTTTCGGTCCACGGACGGCCAGATGGAGACAATGACCTTGATGCCCATCGAATGAAGCTCATCCACCATCGCCTTCGGATCCGGCCAATAGGTTTTGTCAAACTTCCAGTCTCCCTGAAGCGTCCAGTGGAAGAAATCGATGACAATCATATCGATCGGAAGGCCCTCTGCCTTGTATTTCCTTGCAACAGACAGCACCTCCTCCTGCGTGCGGTAGCGAAGCTTGCACTGCCACAGTCCCATGAGATTTTCCGGGAACATGGGCGCACGTCCGGTCACCGCCGTATATTTTTCCAGAATTTCCTTCGGCGTATCTCCTGCCGTAATCCAGTAATCCATCTGCCGGGTTGCCGCTGCCTGCCACTCCGTTAGGTTCTTTCCAAAGGAGACACGACCGACAGCCGGGTTGTTCCAGAGGAACCCATAGCCCATGGAAGAAACCTCGAAGGGCACCGTGACCTGGGAGTTTCTCTGCTCCAGACTCAGAACACAGCCCTTCAAATCCAGATAGGGCTGCTGATACTGGCCCATTCCGTAAATCTTCTCCTCATCAATGCTCTCAAAGCGAACATTCAGAGAGAAATCTCCGCCCGGGATTCCCTTCCACTCGCGGCTCCGGATTTTAAGGCAGCGGCTCTCCTTCCAAAGAGACCCGTCATAGAAGCTGAAATATTCGCGAAGGAGGTGCTTTCCATCCTTATAAAAGGTAATGACGCCGGCAAAATTGACCGTGGCCGAGATCCGTCCGTTGGTGATCCTCGCAAGCTCCTTCTGATCGATCGTGCCATCACCGACCCAGTGATCCTCCTTTGTAATTTCCACAGTGGCTTCGGAGCTCCCCAGCCCCTCGGTCAATGCCCAGTTCTCATCATTAAGAGCCGCATACCGCGTTGCACGCACGCGCAGGGAATCCTTTCCCCAGGCCTCAATGCGGAGAATTTCTCCCAGATTTCTCGCTGTCAGAATGCCCTTTTCTGCTGTAAAAACCATAGCTTCCCCTCTCTTTCTTCTGCTCTGCGGCAGCAATTTTATACGTTTTCTCTGCCGCGTTTCCACACTTTTTGTGGCGGTTCTTCTGTTCCAATGCTACCATAGAAATGTCCGGCACATGACAAAAATATCATGTGCCAGACTCCGTAAACCAGATTTATTTGATTTTCAGGAGGTATTCATGTATCGATCTGTATCTTCCATCCGGCGCAGACTTATCGCCGTCTCCTCCGCACTCGCAGCCGCTCTCGTTCTTGCCGTTTCTCCCGTGCCAGGAAGCTCTCCTCTCACAGGAAAAACTGCTCTTTCCGGCAAAATTACGCTTTCCGCATATGCCGCAGAGTCCGTCTTTCCTTCCGATTCTTCCACAAAGCTGATCTCCGATCAGACTGCGGGGAGCACCTTTGCCATTCTGGTAAACGCCAAAACCGGCAAGGTAGCCGCACAGAAGAACGGTGACGCCTACATGTATCCGGCCTCCATGACCAAGGTCATGACACTTCTTGTTGCATCGGAGCACGTGAAGAACCTCACCGACACCGTTACCATCACGCAGGATATTCTGGATTACTGCATGGAGCATGACTGCAGCACCGTCGGCTTCGCAGCGGGAGAAAAGGTAACCGTCATGGATCTTTTATGGGGCACCATTCTCCCCTCCGGCGCCGATGCCGCAATGGCTCTCGGACGGTACGTGGCAGGTTCGGATGCGGCCTTTGTCACGATGATGAATGACAAGGCAGCTGCGCTTGGTCTGAAGAATACGCACTTTACCAACTGCATCGGTCTTTTTGATCCCGGCCATTACTCCACCTGCAATGACATCGCGGTTATCATGAATGCGGCAGCCTCCAGCCAGCTCGCCTTCACCGTTCTGGTGACGCCGCAGTACACGACGATTCCGACCTCGGTACACCCGCAGGGAATTACCGTGCGCAACCTGTTTCTTTCCAGAATCAGTCCTCTGAATAAACCGGGGATTGTCCTTGGTGCCAAGACCGGCTATGTCAACCAGTCACTCTACTGTGCGGTCAGCTACTTCATTTCTTCCGGAAATGTACCTTATATCTGTGTGACCGGAATGGCTTCCTCTTCCATGAATGCCGTGCAGGATCATCAGAAAATCTATTCCGCCTACGCGCGGTAAACAGCATCTGCTGCCATCTCTTCATACTGCCTCATGTACAGCTCGTGATAATATCCGTTCTGCTGCATGAGGCTTTTGTGTGTCCCCTGTTCAATGATTTTCCCGTTCCGGACAACCAGAATGACATCCGCATCCACAATGGTGGACAGGCGATGTGCTATCACGAAGGAGGTTCTTCCCCGGATCACGGTCTCGATCGCATCCTGGATCAACTTCTCCGTCAGTGTGTCGATCGATGCCGTTGCCTCATCCAGAACCAGAATTCTCGGATCCGCCAGAATCGCTCTGGCAAAGGAAAGAAGCTGCTTTTCTCCGGTGGAAAGAAGGTCTCCGCCCTCTCCTACCTCGGAGTCCAGCCCCTTTTCCATCTTCTCCACGACAAAGTCCGCATGCACAAGCCCAAGCGCCTGCATAATCTCCTCATCCGTGGCATCCGGTTTCCCGTAGCGCAGATTGTCTCTCACCGAGCCAGAAAACAGGTGCGGTGTCTGCAGAACATAGCCGATATTACTGTGGAGCCAGAGCTGGGAACGGTCTCTTGCATCCCTTCCATCAATCAGAACGGCACCCTCCGTAGGTTCGAAAAAGCGGCAGACCAGGTTCACCAGTGTGGATTTTCCGGCCCCCGTTTCTCCTACAATCGCCACATTGGTTCCCTTCGGCACCTTCAGATTAAAATGCTCCAGAACATACTCTTCTCCATCCGGATAGCGGAAGGAAACATCCCGGAACTCTACATCTCCGTACAAGGGCTCCCAGTTTTCCTTCTTCGGATGGAAGGTGTCCCCGTAACGCTCTGTGACCTCACTCCGGTCTGCCACATCCGACTCTGTATGAAGAAGCCGCGTCAGTCTCTCAATGTTTACCTGAATGGCAATAAACGCAGAAATGGTCTGAACGATATTCTGGATCGGATCCATCATATTCAGCGCGTAGGAAAAGAATACCGACAGTGTTCCGATCTGAAGGACCCCCTCCATCGTGATACGGCCGCCCTTCCAGAGGACAAGCGCCAGTGCCGTCGCGCACATAAAGGTCACAAGCGAGGTAAACAATGCCGAATAATGGGTTGCCTTCACGGACGCCTCGCGCATTTCTTTCGTATCCTTCTCAAAATCCTTCCGGATACGGTCCTCAATCACAAGCGTCTTGACCGATCTTGCCCCCGTGATACCCTCGTTAAAATTGCCCGTAATGGTTGAGTTGATCTCGCGGATTCTCCGGTTCAGCTTCACCAGCTTCTTCTGGAAAAAAGCAATCAGAACCACCGCAACAGGGACCAGTGCCAGAACGTACATCGCAAGTCTTGCATTCACGGCGAGCATCACCGCAATCACGCACACGATATAGGAGCCGTTCCAGACCATGTCCATCATTCTCCAGGCCACCAGCTCACCGATTTTTCCGGTGTCGCTCATGACTCTCGCATGAATGTAGCCGACATTGTTCTGGTTAAAATAGGAGAAGGACAGCGTCTGCAGATGATTGAACGAGGCATTCCGCAGGTCCCGGTCTACCGACATCTCGACCTTGCCGCACTGATACGTGCTGACGAAATTGTCGATCACCTGAAGAACCAGAATCACCGCATAGGCCGCTGCAAACGGAAGGATGCCCTTCAGCGTCTCCTCTGCCACAAAATGATTCAGTGCATAGCTGTTGAACAACGGATACAGGGAATCGATCAGCGAGCTGAGAATTCCCAGAATGATATTGATGATAAGAATCCGGCGGTAAGGCCGGATAAAAGGCCACAATCTCGGAATTCCGAAGAAGGGCAGTGAAATCTTCTTATTCTCTTCTGCCTGCATCGCAGACCTCCTCCATTACCTACTGCCGCTCTGACGAACCTGCAGATCATAAATCTGCCGGTAAATTCCATCCTGCGCCAGAAGCTCCTCATGTGTTCCCCGCTGCACAATCCGTCCCTGATCCATCACAAGAATCTGATCCGCGTGCATCAGCGTGGTCAGTCTGTGCGCAATCAGAATCACCGTCGCAGAGCCGACATTCTCCCGGAGTGCCCTGCGGATTTCCGCATCCGTTTCCGCATCCACGGCCGACAGGGAATCGTCAAACACCATGACAGGCGGCTTTCGAATCAGCATCTGGGCAATCGCCGTCCTCTGCTTCTGCCCGCCGGAAAGGGTCACGCCCCTCTCTCCGACAAAGGTATCATAGCCCTTGGCAAAATGTGTGATGGTTTCATCCAGTCTGGCAATCCTTGCTGCGGATCGCACCCTTGCAAGACGGGAGTGCTCGCCATCCTTCCCGTCTCCCGGCTCCTGGCCGCTCGCAATTGCGATATTTTCCTCCAGCGTTCTGGAGAACAGGAAGGGCTCCTGCAGGACCATGCCGATATTTCTTCGAAGCCAGTCCGAAGAAATGTCCGCGATGTCCACACCGCCAATCTCGATCCGTCCGTTTTCCGGAGAGAGCGGATACAGACGGTCAAGGAGATACATCAGGGTAGATTTTCCGGAGCCGGTTCCTCCCAGAATTCCGACCGTGCTCCCCGCCGGAATGGTGAAGGTGACGTCCTTCAGTACCTCAGAGGAGCCGTTTTCATACTGATAAGACACATGCTGAAACGAAATATCCCGGTCCATGGGAGGCATCTTGGCATCCTTTTTATCCTGCTCTGTCTCCGAATTCATGATGTAACGCAGGCGGTCGATGGAGATTCCCGCCTTGGACATATCCGCCACCACGCGGCCAAGCGAGCGGACAGGCCATGTCAGCATGGAATTGTAATAGATAAATGCAATGTACTGTCCCGATGTAATCTGTCCGCGGACACAAAAAACTGCGCCGATCACGGTGACCAGCATCACCTGCAGACCGGAAATCAGATCACTTGAGCACCAGAACGCAGAGAGCAGCTTCATCAGCCGGATCCACATCGCCGTGTAGCTCCGGTTCTGCTTCTCGAAGCGCTCCCTTTCATAGATCTCACGCCCGAACGCCCGCACCACACGAACTCCGGTCAGATTCTCCTGCGCAATGGCGGAAAGCTTTCCCTCCTCCTCATCCGCATGCTGAAAGGCATTCCCGATTCTCCGGTGAAAGAAAAGCGAATACAGAATGATAATCGGGAAAAAGGCGGAAGAAACCGCCGTCAGGATCGGATGAATCCGGTCCATATAGTACAGCGCAAAGGACATCAGAATCACAATTCGAAACAGACTGGTAAGCTGCTCCGAGACAAAATTCTTGATGGTCTCCACATCCGATGTACACCGCTGAATGATGTCTCCTGTGTGATTCTCGCTGTGCCACGCAAAAGGGAGATGCTCAATGTGATCAAACAGCTGATCGCGCATTCTCTTGACCAGACACTCCGCGCCGAGTGAATTCAGCAGCCGATTCGCATACCGGCATGCGTTGGCAAGAAGCGCCACCACGCAGACAGCCGCCGCAACGAGCCACAGGTGATTCCGCAGACCCTCGGCACCTCCAGAAGACTCGATCAGGGCCCTGGCAGGTCCCGTCAATGCCGACGGCTTGCTGTCAATCACCGAATCTACGGTGTAGCTGATGATCTTCGGATTCAGAAGATCAAGAACCGAGGTCAGACAGGCGAAGACAATGCTGAGTACAAACCACCGCTTGCTTCCCTGCAGAAAATGCCACACCATCCCGCTCCTTGTCGGAAAGTTCTGTTCACTGCGAATTGTTGTCTGCCTCACAGGCCGGATCTTTTTCATATTCGTTCTCATGTTCCTCACAGTAATATCTTCTTCCGTTCGAATCGGAAGCAACCTTTGTCCCCTTGTTCAGACAGTTGGAAACGCTGCAGTAATGCGGAAGCCGTTCATCGTCGGTATCATTGTAAAAGGCCATGTTTCCCTTTTCGGCCAGTTGCACGCGAAGGCGTCTTCGAAAGCCCTCCTTGATGGCTGCAAGCTTCTCCTCATCGCCGACGCTCGTCCAATGCCGGGTTCCCTCCAGTGCCGGTTTGGGAAGAGCGACTTCCTCTTCCTGGTCTTCCTTCTCCTCGTCTCCCTCTTCTTCCTGGCTGAACTCCTGATCCGAGGCGTCATCCTCTGCCTCTGCAACCTTTGCAGCTTCCTTCTCCGCACGCTGCGCATCCCGGATCATCTCCTCATCGCGGGTTGTTTTGTAAACCTTGCGTGTGGTCAGATTGCTGTAGTCCGGAGAAAACTGAGCTTCCAGAAGAACCGCTCCGTCCTCATTCTCCGTTTCGGATCCATAGTAGGTAAAATACCATGTGTCGGCATCACGCACCTGCTCCAGACTGTAATCATAGGAAGCTGCTCCAAACCAGGCCGGATTCAGATCTCCCACACAGCGATCCTCCTGCAACTTCACTGAAATTCCCTCATCCAGGCGTCCGGGCACAATCACCGAGTGCATCCAGAGATAGCTCACCACTGCATTCGTCTTTTTCCCGGTAATGTCCGTATAGGGAGATCGGTACACGCGGTCCACTGCGGTGTCCAGAATCGCAAGAAGCTCCTTCGCATCCTTGTAGTCCCCGACCTTTGCAAAGAGCGTCTTCGCTGTCTCAAAATCATAAATCAGGAGTGCATTCCTCGCCATGTTGTAGCGGACCTCCCGCAGTCTTTCGTAGGAATCCTGATATTCCTCTGTCTGCGCAAAGCCGGTCTCTGCATCCTCCAGCTTCCCGATGGCTTCCAGCCTGACCGCCCTTGTGTAACAGGCCTTATCCAGAAGCTCCTCTGCCTTTCCGAAGCTCCCTCCGTCATACTCTCCAAGCTCTGTCAGAAGAGAAATGGCGGTTTCAAAATCATTTTCCGAAATCCGGGCATCTGCCTCCGCAAGTCGTGTGTTCTTTACCTGGTCCGGACTGTCCTTGTAATCGCCAAGCTCCTCGTAAGCCGCAGCAGCTCCTTCATAGTCGCCCTGCTCTCTTAAGTAAGAGCCTTTTTCGTATCTCATTTCCGGCACCCGCTCTGCTGCATCCGCAAATCCGCCGAGAACCGCCAGCCTGCCTCCCAGATCATATTTCCTCGAGATTGCGGCAAAGCCCTCCGCCGCCTCATCGAACTGATTCTCCCTTGCAAGTGCCTCCGCTTTTCTGTAATCCCGCATGGGGAGAAACAGAAAACTCACCAGATACACGGTAATTTCTGCTGCCAGCGCAAGAATGACGATAAGTAAAATAAGTCTGGCCTTCTTTTTCATCCGATCTTTCTCCCTCCGAGCCTTCGCCCTCATGCCGTACATGTCTGGATAAACAGCTGCTGCGTATGACGATAAAAACAATATGTCCCTGGCAGTATATGAAACACTACTGTCAGGGACATGCTCTTGTCAGGCTTTTGCTGCGGCTCAGTTCAAAGTAACCGAGTCCCAGGTATCGCTCGGAATCAGGGTAATATAAGTCTTGCCGGGATTCAGCGTAATCTCCTTGCCGTTTCCGTCATAGTACTTCGTGATTCCGCCCTCACTGGTCTTCGACCAGGTAATCGGGATCGCCTTTCCGTTCGTGCAGTAATAGCCGGGCTGTACTTCTGCAATGCAGTTGTAAATCAGATACCCGTGCTCGTCATACTGCGTAAAGGTGCAGTCCTGAATCAGTACATTCTTAAAGGTAACGGTCTTATCATTTCCGCCATCCTTACAAACCGAACCGAATTCGTAATAATCATAGGTATTCGTATCCGGATTGTATTTCAGCTGTGAGCTCGTGTTGTGGAACGGGAGGCTGATGTTTGCTGCGTCCACCGAATTCTCTGCGTCGTCCAGCGTAACCTCTTCGCCTTGATAAGGAGCAAACTGGAAATGATCTCCGCTCTGTTTCCTGTCATCGTAGTTTCTGGAATAGCTGGAGTTGGAGAAGTTCTTGTCCAGATCGCCGGAAAGGCAGAACTCCGTAAACTCCGTAGGTTTTCCGTTCTTTACACGGGAGAAGGTTCCGGAAAAATGATACGGATACCGTCCCATATAAGGATCAATATAGAAAGGACCGCCGTCATGGCACAGAACCGCGTCCCATTCCTGACCAAGCAGGATGTTCGTCGGACGGATGGAACGAATGCTTCCCACCTTCTCGATGGAGCCCCAGTCCTTGAACAGGCACATCAAACGTGTAATGCGGTTGTTCGCCGTAGAGTTCATCAGCTCATACATAACGTCACAGTCTGAAATGCCGAAATGAGGAAGCGCTCTCTGGTCATTGTCCACCATGATGGCAACCGGCCGCTGATCCTCAATCTCCTTGCTGATCGGCTCTCCGGTCAGCTCACTGTAATACATATCATCCGGAAGAACATAGGCTTCCTTCTCTTCCTCAGCCGGCTCCTCTTCCTGCTGGCTCTGTCCAAGATCATCCGGATGTGCTCCGTCCGGAATCGACTCAAATCCGTGCGCCGAAATTCCTTCCGATGCACTATCCCCGCATGCCATAACGGACATCGCGGTCATCACTGTCAATACTACTGCAAGTACTCTCTTCTTCATGATACTCCTGTCTGAATCTCAAAAGCGAATGTTATGAAAATATAATTTCCCCACAGGGCTTTTGCTGTTTATTGTACCGCAAAAGTGCATCCGTCGCCATATGAATCTGCCGGGATATACCGGAGGACGTTGATGCATAGCTCCAATGCTTTCCGCAAAGAACGCTTTCCCCAATCCCGCTCATCATGAGCGCAGACATTTGCAAGGGAATCGGCAGTGTAGAGAATCTGGCCAAAGACTGCACCGCGTTTCCGGGCACAGGCAGAATTCCAGCTCATTTTGCCGGACAATGTAAATCGGATAGCTTTTTGTAATGGTTTCAAAATGCTCGGCAATGACTGCATTCGTTTCCCGTGCATAATCATCAATCACATCTCCCAGAAAGCCAAACACGCACTTTTCCGGGAGGACCAGCTGTTCCGCTCCATGGTCAGGCCGGATGACTTCCGCAGAATCAGAATCATATTCAAGAATGGGAATCTCATGTTTTTGTATCATGGAAAGCTTTCTGCTCCTTGCAAATTGCAGATAATCGTATAAAACAAGAAATCCCCGAATCCTTACGGGTTCGGGGACAAACGGTAAACTGGGGTGGACGGGGCTCGAACCCGTGACCTCCCGCGTGTGAGGCGGACGCTCTCCCGGCTGAGCTACCATCCCATCTGAACGCACCTGCCGGAAAATCGTGCGAACGAGATTATTATATACCAGACTTTCCAAAGTGCATACATATTTTTTTATTTTCTGCCATAGGTTTCATCCTGCTCTGCCAGGAAATACTCACTGCCGCCGCTCTACCCGTGCCTTCTCCGATGAAAGCGCTCCGCCTTTCTGCTGAAATCACACAGTGCCCAGACAATGCTCATTCCCGCTGCGATTCCAAGCGCGACGGCAAACGTCTTCAGGCCATAGGAAACCGCCTCGTCTGCGTGTCCGCCCGCAGCATTCAGCATGCAGTAATAGAGTGTGCTCCCCGGAATTAACGGAATCTCCGACAGGGCAAAAAAAGGCGTAGACGGCGCCTTGCAGATGCGGGCCAGTGCTTCTGCATATAACGCCGCCGCAACGCTCGCGGCAAAGCTCGGCACGAACATGCCGCTCCAGATCTGTCTGCTCCCAAGATATGCAAGCCAGCACAAAGCGCCGCCAAATGCCGTCAGAAGCAGGTGTTTTCTCCGGATCCGGAACATCATTCCAAAGCCCACAGAGCCCATCCCGGCCATAAGCAGCTGAAGAAGCATTCCTCTCATCATATCCACCTCGCAATTCCGATCGCACTCATAATGCCAAGCGCAAGCACGCCTGCAAGAAGAAGCGCCTGCGTCAGCCGGAGTGCCCCGGAGATCGTGTCGCCCAGAAGAAAATCCCGGATCGCATTTGTCATCATAATCCCAGGGATCAGGAGCATGATGTCTCCGATCATCACCTGGTCCACATGAAGTCCGGGAAGGATTCTTCCCGCAAGTCCAACCAGAATGCCTGTCAGGAAGGATGCCAGAAACGTATAGACCGTATCGTTCATGCATACCGGGGCAAAATATACCTGAAGACAGCCGATTAGAAGTCCTACCAACGAGGCCGTCAGTCCGTCCATCAGGTTTCCGCCGAAAAAGATCGTAAACGCTCCCGCTCCCAATATGCACCCGGCAAGCAGTTCTTTTCTGCTGATTCTCTGCGACGTGATCTCCCGAAGTCTCCTCCTCAGTTCCTCCACAGGAAAAGGCCGACTGCAGTACGCGCGGCTCAGCTCATTGATCTCATCCAGTCTCGTGAAGTCATTCGAATTGGCCGACCGGATTCTCTTTGTCTGCGTCAGCATCCTGCCATCCGGCATTTCCATCGTGATCACAATGCTCGACGGAATGACAAATACATTCATTGCTGCCGCCCCATAGGCATAGCCCATCCGGTTCAGCGTATCCTCCGCGCGGTAAATCTCCGCCCCGCTTCCAAGAAGCGCCTCTCCCATCTCCAGAAGCACCGGAAGTATTTCACATCTGTTCTGCGCCATTGCAGTCCTTTCCGCCGCTTTTCGCGGCCCGACATCAAACTATCATAATTCATCTGTTCTTCGAATGACAATACAAAGGTTCTGCGTGGTATGATGTGAGTGTTTGAAAACGATCAATTTGGAAAGGACTGATTCTGCCATGAAAATCACTCAGGTAAAACTCGGCACCATTTCTGTCCCGCTTCGCGTGCCCTTCAAAACCGCACTGCGCACAGTGGATGCCGTCAATGATGTCATTGTGGAAATTCTTACGGACACCGGCGAAAAGGGCTACGGAGAAGCTCCGCCGACCGGCGTCATCACCGGCGATACAACCGGTGCAATTGTCGGTGCCATCCGGGACCACATCGCTCCGAAGCTGATCGGTCTCGACATCGACTGCTTCGAGAATGTCATCCGCACCGTTCAGAGTGCCGTTGTCCACAACACCTCTGCCAAGGCAGCCGTTGATATGGCTCTGTATGATCTGTACGGCCAGCTTTACCGCATCCCCGTCTACAAGCTCCTCGGCGGAGCAAGAAAAACCATCACCACCGACATCACGATCAGCGTGAACTCACCGGAGGAGATGGCACGGGATGCCTGCGATGCGGTTGCCCGCGGCTATGACACGTTAAAGACCAAGGTCGGAATCGATCCTTCTCTGGATGTAGAGCGTCTTGCCGCTGTCCGGAATGCCGTAGGCCCTGACATCCGGATCCGCATTGATGCCAACCAGGCGTGGACTCCCAAGCAGGCCGTCCGCATACTGGATCAGATGGAGGAAAAAGGCCTTGGACTTGAGCTCGTTGAGCAGCCGGTCAAGGGAACCGATTTTGACGGTCTGAAGTACGTCACCGAGAACAGCTTTGTCCCGGTTCTTGCCGATGAGGCGGTCTTCAGCCCGGAGGATGCTCTCCGCATCATGCAGCATCACGCTGCAGACATGATCAATATCAAGCTGATGAAGTGCGGCGGACTCTACAACGCACAGAAGATTCTCTCTGCCGCAGAGGTCTATGGCATGGAATGCATGCTCGGCTGCATGCTGGAGGCCAAGGTCTCCGTCAATGCCGCTGTGGAGCTTGCCTGTGCGAAGCAGATCATCACCCGCATTGATCTGGACGGTCCGGTTCTCTGCCGCGAGGATCCGATCCTCGGAGGCGCTGTTTTCAACGAAAAGGACATCACCGTCAGCGACGAGTCGGGTCTTGGCATTCACGGCTTTGAGGAAGGCCGTCTGACCTACCTCGATTAAAACATGTGCCGACACATGCACTGAAGTACAAAAGGGAGAAGCCGCTCGATGGGCTTCTCCCTTTTTCATTTTACAATTGCATTCTGCCGCAGGAAATCCGCCCACTTCTCATAGGCGGATGCCTTCAGATGCACCCCGTCTCCGGTAAGCTCCTCGCGTAGGTCTCCGTTCTCATCGCAGACGGCAGGATTCATATCCAGATAGAAAATATCCCTTCCGTTTGCCAGCGTCGCGATTGCCGCATTCCGCTCCACGAGATTCACATTGTTCGTCACCGGATCTGAGGAAGAAAATGCCTTGCTGACATGCATATTGCCCTGAATATAAAGGATCGCATCCGGTTCTGCCTCCCGGATCATCTCCAGCAGCGCCTTATACTTCTCCACATACTTCACCGTGGTCGGCATGCCGATTTCATTGATTCCCATGGAAACATAGATCTTTCCGTACGGATGTGTCTCCAGAACCTGCTGCAGCGTCTGGGAGTCCTCCCACGTACCATGCGTATACAGCGGCAGACTCTTGTCCAGAACGTTGTAAACAGAAAGAGATTCCTTTGCCCAGAAGCTTGCGACATCCTTCAGCGAGCTGTAATCCCGGAATCCGTCTGTTCTGGAATCTCCGATAAACAGAGCATCCGAGAAATACGAATCGTCCGGTACGCTCTGCAGATAATAAAAGGTCCCGTCCGGTGCAAACATTCCGCTCGTCGCCGTCTCAAACACCGTCCCTGCCGGCGCCTGATACGCCGTGTTCGTATTCCCGTAATCGGTCGCCGGTGCAACCGGGTTGTTCACGCCGTCCGGGATCGTATAAACCACCGGCTCCGTTTGTTCGGAATCCGCCGGCTCTGTCTCCGGAATCGTCTCAAAGCCGGGATGACTCTCCCCGGCAGCAGCTTCCTCTCCGCCGGTTCCGTCTGCCTCCGCGCCTCCGGAATCTGTCGATGCCATCTCCTGTACCTCAGAAGAAGCTTCCTTTCCCGGCTGATCCATGTCATTCTTCGGTTTTTTGCCGTACATAAACACAAGAAACGGAATCAGCGTAATCAGAAGCGCTGTCAGAAGCGGCATCTGCCGCAGATAATTTCCAACCTGTCGGATGGGTGCTTCCGCAGGTCTGTTCTCATTTTCCTGATCTCTCAAATTCAATCTCCGCCGGGGATCTGCCCGCATCGTCAGAAGCGGTTTCACCCGTTTTCCTTAATAGCTGAAATACATAAAGCGATTGCCCGCAGAATGAATGCTGAAATACATGCTGACCCAGAATAACACGGCCAGAAGCGCCGTCATCCATGGCTTTCTCCGGTACCGGAGGATGGTCCGATAGACCGCCGGAATACACAGCACCACCGAAACCGCGAAAAAGGGCCAGTAGATTCCCAGATACTTAACAAAATCTCCGCTGTTTATGACACCAGTGCTCCCCCGTACCGGAAACAGTCTGCCGAAATACACGCCGATATCCGCAAGCTTCGGAATAGCGAAAATCACCCACGTCAGCGGAATGACAACCAGCACATGGATTCTTCCCACCACTCTGGAAACGGTCTCGCTTTTCGACAGAAGATATTTCTCCGAAACAATGAGGAAACCAAGGACCAGCCCCCACACAACATAATTCAATGTGCCGCCATGCCAGAAGCCTGTCACTGCCCAGACAATCAAAAGGTTGCCGATGGTTCTTGCCGTCCCTTTTCTGCTGCCTCCGAGAGGAATGTAAATATAGTCCCGAAACCATTGTCCCAGCGTTGCATGCCAGCGGCGGTAGAATTCGCCAATGCTTCCCGCCGCATACGGATGCGCGAAGTTTTCCACAAACGGAAAGCCGAGCATCATTCCGATCCCGGCAGCCATCAGAGAATAGCCCCAGAAATCATAGAACAGCTGGAAGGAATACCCGTACGCTCCCAGCCAGGCGAGCGGCGTCGAGATACTCTCAAATCCGATCTTCGAAATCTCATTCCATAGAATCCCGATGCGGTCCGCCAGAAGCACCTTCATGGAAAAACCGATCGTCAGAAGAATCAGTCCGTCCTCAAACAAGGCAGGCGTCACTTTTCTTCTGCTGAGCTTTCCGGCAAAGCCATCCCGATAGCGCATAATCGGCCCCTGCGTCACCTGCGGGAACATCGAGAAATACGCAGCTGCCTGAAGAAAAGACGGCTTCCTTCGAATTTCTCCCCGATACAGATCCGCCTGATAGGCGATCATCTTAAAGATATAGAAGGAAAGTCCAACCGGAAGAGCAAAAGAAAAAGGAAGCACCTTTCCGGACGACAAAAGAGCAAGAATCTTGCAGAGGATAAGAACCGCCGCATCCAGCGCAACCACCGAAGCAAATCTCGTCTTCTCCCCGGTATCCCAGACTGCGCAGCCAACCGAATAGTTGATCACCGTCAGCGCAATCAGAAGAATCAGTGCAAAAAGTCCTCCGCCCGAGTAAAACACAAGGCTTCCCAAAAACAAAATAGCATTCCGGTTCTTTCCGGAGGTCAGGTAAAATACACACAAAAAAACTGGCAGAAAAATTCCAAGGAACTGCCAGTTTGAAAAAACAAGGATGTTTGACATATCGTCTCTCTACTGTTTCTGCTGCCCGCCTGCAGCAGTTGTTTTCTTCACCGGATCCTGATTCCAGGTACCAATCAGCTGCTTCTCAATGGCAGTGATGGCATCCGTATTGCCTTCCGCATAAATAATCCGCCCGGATTCCATATAGATTTCCCGACAGGAATCGTTCACGGTCTCCACCTCGGCCTGATAATTCGGCCCGGTAAATACCGTTCCGTCCATCTGATTGGCAACACTGTCGTAATAACCCTGCGCTTCCTTGCTGTCCGAAAAGCGGACATAGCAAACCGTGTAGGCATTCTCCGCATCCGTTGCAAGATACGCATCCGACAGACTCACATAGGAGCCCGCCGTCTTTACCGATTCCAGAGTATCCTGGACCTGAAGGCCGTTGTCTTCACAAATCTTCCGGAATTCCTTGCCGGTAGCAAGAAACTTCATAGAACTGCAGCCAGTCACCAAAACCAGTGCCAGAGCTGCTGCCGCTGCACACCTGTACGTTCCAAATTTCTTCATTGATCCAACGCCTCCTTTCTCCAAAATGGATACTCTTCTATTATAGGCTTTCTTGCCTGCAACATCGAGGTTTTTCGCAAAAAAGACAAAATCTTTATGCCTCTGAGCGCTTTGTGCTTTTCCTCAGAATGCTTCGTCCCTGAATCAGGCTGATTCCGCTTCGGTACTCCGGATTCTCAATTCTCCGCAGCAGAATATGCACGCTGCGCCGGATCATGCCATTTAAGTTGATGTCATAGGTCGAAAAGAAGGGCTCCATTCCGCTCTCCTCTTCATAATTATCAAAGCCCGCAATGGAAACATCCTCCGGGCACCGAAGTCCCATCTCCTTCAGTCTTGAAAGAAACAGCTCGGCACTCCGGTCGCTGCTGCAGAAGAATGCGGTCGGAAGCTCCCCCTTGGGAAGAACATAGTCTGAGGACTCATAAAGCAGCCCCGTCTCCGGGTCCCGGTCATTGATCTGCCAAACAGGATCATACTCAAGCCCCTGCTCCATCAGAGCCTTCTGTCCGCCAAGGTACCGGTCATCAATGCTGTTCGTCGAAAGAAGCGTCCCGACAAAGCCAATTCGCCGATGCCCGAGCTTTATCAGCTCCTCCACCATCTGCTGACTGCCCAGATAATTGTTGGAAATCACGCTGTCATTCTTTCCCGAAAGAGACAGGGTATCCATAAAGACCAGCGGAAGGTCCGTCTCCTCCTCCAGCCTGCGGACATAGCTTTTGTCAAACGAGCCCAGAACGAGCACTCCGTCCAGACGCTGCTTCCCAAGAAGTCCCGGTGCGGTAAGGTTCTCTTCCTCCTCCCTGGATACCATCTCCAGCAGGCAGAAGCATCCTTTTCCTGCAAGTCTGGTGGAAAGATCTCTGTAAATCGTCCAGTACATGGACAGCCGATCCGTATAGTAACGCGCTGCCGTCACTACTCCGATGGTATAGTTCAGACGGGTCTTCCGATCTTCCGACCGTTTCCGAAGATACCCCATCTCCTGTGCAGCCCGGCTGATCTGCGCCCTCGTGGCATCACTGACTCCCTTCTGCCCGGAAAGTGCCTTGGAAACCGTGACAATGCTCACTCCTGTTTTCGCAGCAATATCGCTTAGTGTGATATTCTTACTCATACCTTTTGCCCAACGTGCTCTGCCCCGCTCCTTCAGCGAATCGGAGGCGCCACGCTCTCTCTTTCTACAAGAACACTGTCCACATACCAGTTCATTGCCCGGTTCGGCGACTTCCGGTTCCGGAGCAGTGCCTGTACCGCCTTCTCTGCCATTTTTACCATATCCACATGAAAGGTTGTCAGCTTCTTCTCCAGCGGATCCCCATACAGATAGTCATCATAGGAGGTCAGTGAGATGTCCGTCGGTATCCGCAGATTTCTTGCGCTGAGCGCCTCCTTGAGAATTGACGCCGCATAATCACTGCTGCACGCAAACGCCGTCGGCAGTCTGAGCGGAAGCTCCACTCCTGTGATTGCTTCATTGTCTGTGCGCCGATCGTTCAGAATCCATTCCGGATGAAGCGTCAGCTGATTGTCCTCCAGACACTTCCGGTATGCAAAAAATCGTTCCCGGATGTTTCCGGATGCCTCCATTGTACCGACAAAGCCGATGTCACGATGCCCATGATCGATCAGATACTGCACCGCACGGTACATCCCGATTCCATTGTTGGAAAGCACAGAGCTGCAATTGTAATCCGGATCACGAAAATCCAGAAGTACGGTCCGCCCCTCAGCCTTCTGCATCAGACGGTCCAGATACGTTTTCTCAATTCTGCCGATGATAATCAGCTGATCCGCCTGCCCGGATTCCAGACATCTCGGAAGCCCCGGCTTCGCCGCCGTCTCTTCCTCCCTGTTCAGAATTTCCAGGGTAGAATACATTCCGTACTGAGACAGGCAGAAGGCAACCTTCTGATACATTTCCCAGTAGAAGGACATGCCGACACGGATGTAACGATCTGACACTAAAACTCCGATCGTTTCCTGCGGATTGTCCTTTTTCTCATAGCGGGACATATCATAGCCGCACTCACTGGCCGTCTCCAGGATCTTGTCCCGCATCTGTCTGCTGACGCCCTTACGGCCGGCAAGAGCATTGGAAACCGTTACCGTGCTGACCCCGGCCCTCTGCGCAATATCACTTAATTTGACTGAGTTCCTGGACATACTGCACTCCCTCCGGCTCATCATGGTATTTCATCCTGCGGCTCAGAACACCAACGGCTTCCTTTACCATCTCTTCGTCATCCGGAGCGATTCTCTCCCCGCACTCCGGACCCTCTCCGCAGACAATCAACCGGTCTGCCTTCGGCAGCGCGGAATCCGCAGGGCAGCCGGAACAGAACAAGACATCACATCCCGAAGCCTCTGCCTCCGGAATCGTGTAAAAAACATTGTCCATCCCATAAACAGGCATTCCGCAAAGCTCCGAAAGCGCGCTCCAAAATCCGTACTTTCTGTCCCTGTCCGTATCCGTTGCCTCCGGCAGGATCAAAAATCCCGGTTTCTTTGCCCCTTCCTTGATGAGCTTCGCCGCTGCATCATACATGGAATGGTAGACATCCGGCGTTACATAATCTGCCCGGACATATGTGCTCCACCCGCCGACTGCCACGACAGGAAGCATATAGCTGTTCCGAATGCGTGAAATTTCATCGCCGGTCCATGCCCCGACAAGAAAAATTCCTTCCGTCTCCGCAAGAACCCGCTCTTTGGATATCGCAATCCCGCAGCGCTGCGCTTCCTTCTCGAGAAGCTCTGTCAGATGATTCAGCCTTTTTCTGCAGGACGGCGCAGTATGCGGAAGCACCATGATGGCAGCATTTCTTTTCTCGACAGGCTGTTTCTGTCTTCCCGTCTCCCCGCGATACTCGTATCCAAGCTCCTCTGCCTTCTGACAGATTGTCTCCCGCAGCTGCCTGCTCACCCCCGGCTTTCCGGAGAGCGCATTGGAAACACTGACAACGCTGACACCAACGGCATCCGCAATGGTTTGTAGGTTTACACTCTTTTTCGGTCTCATCTTATCCTGCTTTTTCTCCATCTGAATCAGGAAACAACAATGAAATTATACCTATTTTCCCCTGCGACAGCCACAGTCTTTACCAGTATTTAGTTTTTTTTAACATGTTTTAGCAGGTCAGACAGAGCTGCCGAATTCGTAGCGATAATAATCCATCACCAGCGACACCTTCTGATTGTCCTCAAAGCTGTTGGTCAGCCGATTGACGGGATAGGTAACCGGCTTATCCTCGAGCACCTCCACAACTCCAAGCGCCGCCTGATAAGCCATCCGCTCCAGCGCCTCTACGGTGAACGCCGCAGTATGCGGTGTCACGATGACATTGCTCATGTGCAGAAGCGGATTGTCCGCCTTCGGCAGATTTCCCTCAAAGACATCCAATGCTGCTCCTTTTATTTTTCCTTTCCGCAGGATTCGGATCAGCGCATCCTCGTCGACCACTTCGCCTCTTCCGGTATTGACGAGATATGCGGTAGGCTTCATCAGAGAAAGCTCGCGTTCTCCGATCATATGTCTTGTGGAGGCGCTTCCCGGCAGGTGAAGCGAAAGGAAATCCGCTTCCCGGATCACCCTGTCCACATCCGGGACCAGCGTTGCATAATCCAGCTTCTCCGGTGATTCAATATGCCGGTTATAGCCAAGAACCCGCATGTTCAGGCCATAGGCCGCCATCTTCGCTACCTGTGTCCCGATGTTGCCCATGCCGATGATTCCAAGCGTCTTCCCGGATACGTTTTCTCCAAGGCGCTTTCGAACCTCCATATTTCCTTCCTTGAATTTATTGTTGTAATCAATGGATCCCTTCGCCAGCATCAGAATCAGACCGATCGTGTACTCCGCCACCGCTCTCTTGTTGGAGCTTGCCGCATTGGTCACCTGAATTCCCCGCTTCGTTGCTGCTTCCACATCGATGCAGTCAACCCCGACGCCGTGCATGGAAATCACCTTCAGCTTCGGGCACTGATCCATGATTTCACCGGTCAGATGTGCGTTTCTCGTCAGGATTCCATCACAATCCTTTCCCTCACGAACCAGTGTTTCCGGATCAATTCCGGTTCCGTTTACCACTTCAAAACCATGCTCCTTCAGTAAATCAATTCCTTTTTCATTGATGGGTTCTGTCACAAGTACCTTCATGGCTTCCTTGCTCCTTTCCGCTCTTCCCGATCTCAGACATCATATTTCCGGTAATTCAGTGACGCCTCGATGAACGCAATCAGCTGGTTCAGTCCAAAGACCGGCACCCCGCTTTCCTTTGCGATCACATCCCCGAACGGGGCAAAATTCTGGCACTCCAGAACAATGGCTCCGGTGTCAGGATATTTTTCCATATGCTCTTTTGTCATCTGCCGAATGCTCTCGCGGATCTTATCCGGATCTCCGCTCTCGTGATTATAGATAATGAGCTCGTTAAACTCCGACTGCTCCGGAAGATCACTGACGCAAATGTTATAGTCACGGGAAGACCAGCCTGATTTCTCAAACAGCGAGTCCGTCATAAACTGCGCCCGCTCCGAAAAAATACCGATCTGCTTCTTCCTGCCGATCATGGAGGCAATCATCGGAATCAGCGTCAGCGTTGTAGTAAAAACAGGAATGTCCACTGCATCGGCAAGCTCTCTCTGAAAACCTGCAAGGAACCCGCAGCAGGTCGTAATCGCACGGCAGCCATCCTTTTCCAGTTCCCTGGCCGCCTTGCAGAATGCCTTCAGAAGAATTTCATCCGCATCCCTTGGAATTCTGTCCCCCTGAAAAACATCACGCACCACCTTGTAGCAGACCGGGAAATCAAAGGTCGCTGCATTTCCCGGATCTCCCGGTATTCTGGGAAACTTTGTGTCCATCATCAGAATTCCAATATCCTGTCCGTAAAATGTTCTTCCTCCGCGAATGTTCATAGGCTTCCTTTCCTGCTGCCATCTGCAGCACCGTACCGAGAATTCCGTCCTGCAGACTCCCCGCACGCAAAAAGGGCAATGACTTCCCGGGATCACCTTACACCCGGGCGCCATTGCCCTTGCTCTCTGTATTCAACTGATAGTTAACGATAGCATTCCTTTCCGGATTCTTCAAGATCCTTGTCCGCTTCTTTCCTTGTCTCCCCCCGCTGTCTCTGGGATAATAAAGATGATCCGGTCTGTTCCGGATGCGATTACAAATTTCGAAAGGAGCCTTCTATGTGTACTGCTGCTACCTATCAGACCAAAGATTTTTATTTCGGCAGATCACTCGATTACGAGTTTTCCTATGGGGAAGAGCTTGTCATCACACCAAGAAATTTCACCCTTCCCTTCCGCCATCTCGCGCCTCTTGAGAAGCACTATGCCATTCTCGGCATGGCTCACGTTGCGAATCAGTATCCGCTTTACTACGACGCAATCAATGAAAAGGGCCTTGGCATGGCAGGACTGAACTTTGTCGGAAATGCCGCTTATGCCTCCCCCACGGACGGAGAGACCAATGTTGCGCAGTTTGAATTCATTCCCTGGATTCTCGGAACCTGTGCCACTCTGTCAGAAGCAAGAACCGCACTTTCCGGCATGGTCCTTGCCTCCACTCCGTTCAGTCCGCAGCTTCCTGCTGCGCAGCTCCACTGGATCATCGCCGATGCCTCCGGCTCGATCGTGGTCGAATCCATGGCAGACGGACTTCACGTTTATGACAACCCGGTCGGTGTTCTCACCAACAATCCGCCGTTCCCGATGCAGCTCTTCCTTCTGAATCAGTACATGGGACTTTCTGAGAAGCAGCCGGCCAACACCTTTGCTCCGGATGCCCCGCTCGAGGCGTACAGCCGCGGCATGGGAGCTCTCGGCCTTCCCGGCGACCTCTCCTCCGCGTCCCGTTTTGCCCGCGTGGCCTTTACAAGAGCGCATTCCCTCTCCGGGGACTCCGAATCCGAGAGCATCAGCCAGTTCTTCCATATACTTGGCTCTGCCTCACAGCAGCGCGGCTGCTGTGAGGTCCGTGAGGGGCATTACGAAATTTCTCTCTACACCTCCTGCTGCAATGCGAGCAAGGGAATCTACTACTACACCACCTATGAGAATCACCAGATCTCCGCAGTCGACATGCACCGTGAAAATCTCGATTCCTCAGAGCTGATCTGCTTTCCTCTGATCCAGGGGCAGCAGATTCATTTCCAGAACTGAATACGGAACGCGCCGCCAGGCGCACATCGCATAAGGAGCATCTGCCGGTACGGCAGATGCTCCTTTCTGATTTGCAGAATGATGTTCTAAGATTTCAGCCACATACGGACCGGATTTTGTTTTACCACAGCTTCTTCTGCGCATCCTCCGCACTCGTGAACGGTCCGGGAATGACATGAAGATCACGATGGCTTCCCAGATAATCCCGGTCGAAGGTGATCGGTGTTCCATCCGGATTCTCGTACGGCTGGTTTGGCTCAAAGGCTCTTCCAAGTGTCTCTGTATTCACCAGATCACAGCGGAAGTCCCCGAGGAAGTCATACAGATTGGTCTTCAGCTTCCAGTCACCATCTGCCGTCATTTCCACATCGACGGTCACCTCATGGTCATTGTCTACAAGGTTATGCTCTTCCTTTTTGCAGGCCTTCGCTCCGTCAAAATAAGCATTCCCCTTTACCCATACCGGGAGATGACCAAAGTGTGCCGCTTCGAGCTTGCCCATGTCCGGAATTTCATTGTCCATATCAAACTGAGCAATCCACTCCTCATACGTCGGATACTCGTCAAAGACGTGCGTTCCGACCTCGCGGTTCTCCTCGTCCTTTCCTTCGCTGCTGTCGCGCAGCACTTCTACGGGCTTCGCCGACCACTTCTGTACGAAAATATTATTATAGAAGCGGTCATCTCCGTGCAGGATGGTCATAAAGCCCATGACCTCCGTGCGGTGCGGCATATGATACGGCGTATAACGCCAGCCGGTGCCGCCGCCCACCATCGTGAAGGAGCCGCAGATCAGGTTGTGCACCATGGCAACACCCTGCGTCGCAATCCGGAGAGAATCGTCGGAAAGAAGAACGTTGTTATCGATCAGAGTCGGGCCGTGTCCAACCTCTACAAAGATATCCTGGCTCATCATGCCGCCCTTAAGCTGACGGGCAAATTCCGGCCGCTGATTGTCATGAAGCAGGTTCTGCGTGATACGGGTTCCCTGTGCTTCCCAGTCGGTCCAGATTCCCATCGTGCAGTGATGAATGTGATTGCGGCGCATGGTCACGTCGATTGCCGCATGCATCTTGATGCCGGCAATCTCCGCACCGCCAAGCTCCATCATATTGTTGATGTGATGGATGTGGTTGTCCTCAATGATGCTGAAGACACCGCCCTGACGGCCGATGATTCCGCCCTGCTCACAGTGATGAATGTTGTTCCTGCGAATGATGTGGCTTCCCACCTTCTCCTTCAGCCAGCCATGGTACTGTCCGCGGCAGACTGCGTCGCGCTCCATCTGCGTCGGGCTCTTCACATGATGTCTGGTAAAGAAATGATCGTTCTCCGGATCATAGTATTTCCCGACCGAAATGCCGGCGCACTTGCTGCCCCAGATCTCGCAGTCTTCAATGATCCAGCCCTTGGACCAGTGCGGTCCGATCATGCCGTCCTGATAAGCTGCAGGCGGAGCCCAGGTCGTTGCAGCCTTGTTGATGTTGAAGCCGCTGACCGTAATATAATCGATTCCGTTCTGCTGCGGGAGGAAGCACTCCCGGCGGACCGTAATCTCCACATTCTCCTTTGTGGGATCTGCTCCCTGGAAGTTTGCATAAATAACCGTCTCATTGGTCTCTTCATCCTGCTCGGAATACCACTTCAGTTTCGATGCCTCCGGATTCCAGGAGCACTCATACACTTCACCGGCCTCGCAGACCTCCAGAGAGGTTGCCTCATACAATGCCTGATCATTCAGCCAGACACAGCCGGTATGCTTGTCACGCTTTGCAAAATACCAGTCGCCGAACACATACGTCGTGTACGGATTGTAGCTGCCGAAAACCGTGTTGTTCACACGAGTCACCCATACATTTCCCTTGTACGGCTTCCAGTCCTTCACCTCTTCCGCGCCGGTGATTTCCGCACCCAGAGGCTCTGTGCTGCGATAGGTGATGCGCGCCTCTTCCGTTCCTGCATGAACCGGCTCCACATACTCACGATAGGTACCCGGCGCAACCAGAACCTCATCTCCCGGCATTGCCGCCTTTGCCGCCTCTCCGATCCAGCGGTACGGCATCTCCTTCGATCCGTTTCCGTCGCGTCCGGCATTAATGTCTACATAAATTTTCATCACAACACCCCTTTCCCCGTTTTCCGGGCTGTCATTTTTATTTACAACATAGCCTTTTTCCATCTCTTTCGCTTGCTTTTTTTTGCGCGATCACACGCAGAATCTTGCGGACTTGCAAAGGCATTCTCCGAAATAAAAAAAGCTGCAGTCCGCACCTGTTTTTCCGATGCGAACCGCAGCTCTTTCAGCAGTCATGGCTTGATAAAATTTTGTCTGTACAGGCCTTGTCTGCCCGAATTTTGTTTATGCATTCTTCTGAGCGTTTGCTCTCTTCCGAAGCTCTGCTACGTTCGAGTCCACTCTCTTCTTGGAAAGAGGATAGATGAACTGAAGCGCCAGAGCGCACAGCAGATAAATCGCTGCAGGGAAGAAGGTGGAGAGGTTATAAATGCCGTTTGCAACCTCCTGTGTCTGACCTGCTGCCAGAGAATCATAACCGATCCAGCCAAGAGCCCATCCGGAAAGTCCGCCTGCGATTGCCTGGCCGATCTTTCTGGAGAAGGAGTAGATACCGTAAATGGTACCGTCATCGCGGGAGCCGGTCTGAACCTCTACGTCATCGATAACATCCGTTACAAGAGCCCAGCACTGTGTCTGGAAGAAATACATGCCAAGCATGGCGAAGAATGCGCCTACAACGAAGGCCCACACATTCTGAATATGAAGGATACCCATGATCAGGTACAGAGCTGCCGAAGCAGCCATACCGGCAACGCCGCACTCCTTTTTACCAAACCTGGTTGCAAGCTTCGTGGAGAACATTGCCATCAGGATGACGCAGGGAAGCATCAGCAAAGAGAAGATGGACAGTGCACTCGTGTTCTTGAAATAGTCTGCAAACAGATAAACGTTGATGCCCTGGCCCATCAGGGATGCCAGCAGCAGCAGAACCGCCGAAACGATCATTCCAAGGAGAGCGCGGTTGGTGAGGAGTGACTTCAGGGTCGCGCCCACCGACTTCTTCTCTGTTGTCTTCGGAACATATTCCACACGCTCTGTCGTCATGAAGTAGCAGAGCAGGTAACAGATGACTGCGATCACCGAGAATGCTCCGGCTACCAGAGAGATTCTTCCTGCAGATACCACCTGATTTCCGGCTTCATCCGTGTAGTAAACCAGCGACGGAGCCATAACACCGATCAGGATGCCGGCAAACGTACCGCCAACGGAGCGGAACACCGACAGGGAGCTGCGATCCTTCGGCTCACTGGAAATAACCGATGCCATGGAGCCGTAAGGGATGTTGATCGAGGTGTAGAAAATCGATCCCCAGAGAATGTAGGTGACGAACATATAAGCCACCTTTGCTCCATAAGGCGCGTTTACAAGGAAGGACTGATACATCAGGAACGATGCCAGTGCCACGAAGCCGCACATCCGGAGGATCCAGGGACGGATACGTCCGTTCTTGGTGGGCTTTGAGCTGTCAACAATGCGTCCCATGCCGATATCGGTAAATGCGTCGATGCAGCGTGCAATCAGGAACATGGTTCCTACCATTGCGGTAGAGATTCCCATGACCTTGGTGTAGAACACCATGACATAGGTGCTGGCGAAGATGAATGAAAAGTCATTTGCCAGATCACCGAACATATATCCGACCTTATCACGGATACCAAACGGTCTTACTTCTTTTGCATTACTCATGATTGATCCCCTCTTTCTGTTGAAGCAGCCAGGCTGCTATATGCATTACGCTCTCTTGATCTTATTGAGCTGAGCATTCAGATCCAGCAGCTCTTCTCTCGTATACTTCTTGCCGCCGCCCGCGGTTCCCATCAGGTTGAGCATGCGCTTTACGGAGAAGCCTCCCAGCATCTTCATCAGTCCGGCACCGTCGACACCTGCCTGCGCTGCAGCCTGCTCGCCGCCTGCGTTCTGCATGATGCCCTTAAGCAGAGCTCCGATGAAGACCTGTCCTTCCGGAACCTTCATAATGGACTCGATGGTGTCGTTGATGTTGTAATATCCATCCGGCATATCAATGTCGAACCAGTTGATCACTTCACCCTCTTCTTTCAGGCGATATGCCTCATTGAAGGTGTCCACCTTACGGATCTTGCTCTCATCCGTGCAGCTTCCGGCCTTTGCCGTAAGAACGCTCTCACCCTTGTTCGGCACATTGAAATAGAAGAAGTGTACGTCGCTTGTCTGCCTGCCAAGGCTCTCGCCGTTTACAAAAAGCTCAACTTCCGGCTGATTGGAGTAAACCGTGACCTTGGTGGTGTCCTCCACACGATCCACATAACGCTTGCCGCAGATATGTACAAAAGGATCCTCGGAAAGCCATGCCTTATACGCATAGAAAGCATCCTTCTTATACTTGCGGTCGAAGGTCACAAGGCCCTTGTGGTTCATGCCGTTCTCTCCGCCCTCTGCGCGGGAATCTGCAGCGAAGTCGAACATGTTCCATACATGAGTTGCCCAGATGAACGGCCTGCTGAACAGCTGCTTGATCAGCTCTTCGTGATAGTAAGCCTGATACTCTTCGGTGTAATCACCCTGCACCGGATTCGAGGTGTGCCAGTTCAGTGCCTCACAGCCGTACTCACTCATACCAACAGCACGGTTCGGATACTTCTTGTGGAACTCATCGAAGAACTCTCCGTTCATATCGGTTGTTCCGCCGTACCAGCCATAGTAATGGTTATAAGAAAGAACGTCCGGAATCTGAACATAGGTTGAATCCATGCTGCACATGGAAACAACGGCCATGGTGGTCAGTCTGGTGGGATCCAGGCGGTGGCACAGATCGTTCAGAATGCGATGATTCTCCAGAAGATCCTCGTCCTCTGCTCCGCCGCCCATGGTGATCTCATTGGAAAGTCCCCATACAACGATGCAGGCATGGTTGTAATTCTGTGTGATCAGCTCGGTCATCTGAGAAATGGTATTCTCACGGCCGTTCGGCATGTGCCTGGAGATATACGGAATCTCAGCCCAGATCACCAGGCCCTTCTCGTCGCACAGATCATAGAAATGCTGATCGTGCTGATAGTGTGCAAGGCGAATGGTGTTGGCGCCCATCTCAAGGATCAGGGCGATATCCTCCTCATGATCCTCAGGGGACAGTGCATTTCCCTTCTTCGGACGATCCTGATGGCGGGAAACACCATGAAGCGGATAGCTCTCACCGTTCAGAATAAAGCCCTTCTCCGGATCGATTACATAGCTGCGGCAGCCGAATCTTGTGATTCTCTCGTCCAGTGCCTTGCCGTTTCTCTTGAGCGTTACAACAGCGGTGTACAGATGAGGGTCCTTGCGGCCATTCCAGAGATGTACATTCTCAATGGTGAAGCTCTCAGACATCTTGTCAGCCGGTACCTCTGCAGATGCAACCACCTGATCGCCGTCCTTGATGACATACTCCAGAACATCATCGTGCTCTGCATTCGTAACAAAAACCTGAACCTCAACCTTTGCATCCTTGCCCTCTACCTTCGGGGTAACCATGATAGCCGGTCCGCCATAGTAATCGAGGTCAAAATGCGTCTCCGGAACTCCGACTACGTTCACGCTTCTGTACAGGCCGCCGTAGAAGGTAAAGTCAGCCATCTGCGGATATACACGGTCATTGGCAGCGTTGTCTACTGCAACCACGATCTCGTTCTCGTCCTGAAGAAGGTCAGTTACGTTTGCTCTCCAGGTGGAGTACCCGCCGTCATGGCGTGCTGCTTCTTTTCCGTTCACGTAAAGAACTGCGCTGGAATTTGCTCCGTTGAACTCAAGATAAAGAACCGGGAAATCACCAAACTCCTCTTTCTTCATCTTCTTCGCATAATAGCAGGTTCCGCGGTAGTAGTCGTTTCCGCCGTCCTGTCCGTCGGTTCCATTCCAGGTGTGAGGAAGATCCAGTACCTCCCAATTTCCCTGAGCCAGTACGGAAGATCCCTCCGCAACGGAAACCGCATCCTTGGTAAAGCTCCATGCTGCATTGATGTTCTTTCTTGCTGCCATTTTCTGCTCCTTTCTGACAATTTTCTTTTTCTGATAGTCAAACTATAACAATTCTCCGGGAGCCTCTCTTGTGTGATTTTTTCCGTTTTGGTAAAATTTTTGTGTTATTTCTGATTTTTGAAAGATTACTCCAATTTTTGATCAGAGAAGGGAGATGTGTCATGGGGCTTTCCGATTTGTCCATACAGGAGTTCTTTCCGGTGCTTCAGCAGGTTCTTGCCGACACCTTCAATATTGAATCCTTTTTGATGGAGCCTCCTTATCTGAACTATGAACGCTTTGACCGGGGGCTTCGGAAAATGATCTGGGGAAACTATTCCACAGGCAGTCCCATTCTGTCTCTGTCCGCAGAATCTCCCTATCAGATCCTCGTCCTTGAGAGCAGCCTCGGCTTCTACAATCTTGCCTTCACCCTGGATCGCAGGGATCCTCCGCTGCTTGGCGGTCTGATGCCCTTTCGGACAGAGACGATCACGCAGTCCGCAATTCTCCGGATCATGAATGACAATCAGATTCCGCCGCAGCATCTGATGCTCATGCAGCAGTTCTACTCCTCGCTCCCTGTTGCAGATCTTTCAAAGCTTATTCTTCTTCTGCAGCACACCATTGCAGCCGTCATTCCCGGCTTCGTGAACAGCTCTGTGGAATACGTCAATTACCGGGAAGAAAAGCACGCGGTTCATTACAGTGAAGAGCGCTTCAACCAGTTTTCTTCGGACTACTTCGAGGAGCTCAGCAAAAGGCTCGAGGACTGCTGCAAAGCGGTTGTGTCCGGTGACCCGGCGCGTGCGCTGGACCGCATGAAATCACTGAATGATTTTGCCTCCTCCTTCGGATCTAAAACGATACCGGAGCAGCAGCACCGTCTGTACGGCATGAACACCTTCCTGGCCTCCCGCATGCTGGAAACCCCGGTGCATCCCGCACATGTGTTTGAGCAGCTGCAGGCGTTCGAATTGAAAATCACAGAGACAACCTCCATGAATGAACTGAGCCATCTTCCTTTTGATATGGTGCGAAAGTATTCGATTCTTGCCCGCAATTACACCTACGACAAATACTCCCTGCTCATTCGCAATGTCATCAACTACATCGAGCAGCACCTGTCCGGCGATCTGACGCTGTCAGTGATCGCAGAGGAATTCGGAAAGAACCCCTCCTATCTCTCCACAACCTTCCGGAAGGAGATGGGCGATACGCTTACCAACTACATCAGCAGGCAGCGGATTCAGGCATCCCTCCGCTATTTCAATACCACTACGCTGAGTGTGGCAGAGGTGGCAAGCGCCGTTGGTATTCCGGATTTCGGATATTTCTCCAAGCTGTTCCGCCGCTATGTCGGCGTCAGCCCGCGGGAATATAAGAAAATGCTGGACAAATAAAAAAAGCAGAAGGCCTCCGTTAAAGGAAGTCTTCTGCCTTTCCATTTCTTATCTTGCAACGAGACTCGTCATAATATCCTTGCCAAGAACCGCCGATGCTGCCGCAATGGTGTTCGGATTCTCCGCCGTCATGAACCAGGTGTAGGCCTGCTTGGCAACACCGTTTGCTCCGATGAGACCATAATCCAGACCCTGTGCAATTTCGCTGATATCTGAGCGCTGACGGTTGATGATAATACCGTCGATGTGCTGGTTCACATTCGCCTGATTGATGGCATAGACCACATCTGCCGCCTGAAGGAGCTCATTCGATCCCATCGCTGCACTGGAGGTAAATCCAACCTCACTGAGAACAATCGAGCGAACCTGTCCTGCCGGATTCAGGAACTGCTTCTGGCACATGAAATCTGTCAGCACATCGATGTTCGACATCGTGATGTAACGGGAAGCCTGCGTATGGGTCACCTGCGGCTTCGAGATCAGTGTGTTGGGCTCATAGAGCGGGAAGTTATACGGATGGCTTGCAAGAGACCAGTCGAAATTCCCCTCTGCCATAATCTGTGCATTCAGCTGCGTCAGGAATTCTCTCGATCCGTAGTGGAGTGCCGGATTGTCTGACTGCCACTCCTGATCGGTTGCCGCATAAATTCTTGCATTTGCGTTCTGGGACTTGATTCCGTTGTAGAACACACGAAGCTCATCCGCATAAGCCTTGGCAAAGCCGGCAAGACCAGCTGCAGGATCCATGTAGTTCCATTCATTGCGGGCATTGACCTCGTTGCCGACAATCCAGTTGTCCACGGTTCCGTGTCCGGTCCCCGAATAACGCTGTCCAAGGAATGCTGCAACCGCCTCCAGCTTCTCGAGGCCAGCCTGATCCACGGTGTTAAACATGTAATAGTTGGCACCGACTCCTCTGGAAAGCGGATGAATCAGAATTCCGCTGTTCGCTCCGCACAGAAGAATCAGGTTCACCTGAATGCCTGCCGCATTCATTGCCGGAACAATGACATCATACTGACCGACAATGCCTGCATTGAAAGAGTAGTTCTTTCCATTATATGTGTAATTGACTCCGCCCCCGGAAATCATATCGCCGACCGGAAGGTTGTAACTGATCTGATGAACCCCCATTGCCTTCAGGGTTTTGGTATCACGGATCGTCTCAGCCGCCGGAAGAAGTCCCTTCTTTCCAGCGTCATGTCTTGCCTGTGTATGCGCGGCAGCTGCTTCCGGATTCAGAATGTACATATCATTGGACAAATCCTTCAGAGCTCCCGAGGAGACGCCGACAACCGTAAATTTCTTATACAGCATGGAGGCTGCCGTATTATTCCCGAGCGGAAACGTGAAAACAGCCGTCGCTCCTGCAGGAGCCTTTGCAACCTCTGCGCCCTGCACACCGGCCATCACCGGATCCTGTGCGTACAGATGATAAAGACCATCATCCGTGGCTGCAGCCCCGGAGGTTGTGACAACCACGCTGCCTCCCTGAATCACAACCGAATTGATGGTTACACCGCTTGCCGCCTTGGCTGCTGCCGTTGTCTTCGCAGCCCTTGACGAAGATGCCGCACACACCGGAAGTGCCGAAAATGTACCGGCCGCCAAAGCTGCCGCTGTCAGTAATGAAATAATTCTCGCCCTCATAAACAGTCCCTCTCATAAGTTTAATCTGACTTCTTCCTGCCGGATTCCGGTCCAAAGTCTCAACACCAACGCTCTTTTCCACTATCCGGCGACAGAATTGACTTTATTATAGGTACGAAAATCATTCGAAAGGTAGTGGCAAGCTTTCCGCAAATTCAGGCATTTTTATTCATCCTCGTCTGCATTCAGCCGGATTACGCCGACTCACAGATCATATCCGTAATTGCCTGTTCCGCGATGGATTCTGGATCACTGTCCGGACAAATCCAGGATTCGATCAGCTCCTCCGGCAGAATCAGAGGCATTCTGTCATGAATTCTCTTCACCTCCTCTGACGCCTCTCTGGTAAGAACCGTGAATACCGGATATCGAAATTCCTCCCTCTCTTCAATCCGGTACAGCCCGGCCAGATAGGTGACATTGGATCCGGCAGTCTGAATGGCATACCTGCTGCCGGTTTGTTTACTCCCGTCAGGCTTCCGGATATGCTCCCATTCGAAATAATACGATGCCGGAATGATGCAGCGGTGCTTCCTCCAGTCCCCGGAAAAGGTTTTCTTCTCTCCGACAGACTCTGACCTTGCATTGACAATCGGATGATCGATGCCGGGGACATGATATCCCCAGACCATCGGATAAACCGACTTCTCTCCTCCCGGCCCCGGGGCGATCACTGCCGCAATATCCGTCGGCCGGATCTCTCCGGAAAACTTAAACGCTCTTCCCAGCTTCGTGACCATGCTCTCTTTCAGCCGGGAACGGCTGGCCGCTTCAATGTACGGCCGAAGCTCCGGCGACAACTCCACATAATAACGGGTACACACTTCGATACTCCTGTCTCTCTCTTCATACAAGGCCATTGTACATCGAACATTTGTTCTGGTCAACCGCACATTTCCTGTTTTACTTTCTAGTCTCCCACCAGAATCCGGGTATGGCTTCCCTTCTCCCTGTCTTTTCTGACGATGATCTGTCTTCCGATGCGGTTCTGCAGCTCGGTCACATGAGAAATGATACCGATCAGCCGCTCTCCGCCTTCGGTCAGTCCCTGCATGGCGTTCATCGCCTGGTCAAGGGTATCCTGGTCCAGGGAGCCGAAGCCTTCGTCGATGAACATGGTGTCGAGACGGATGCCGCCGGCGTGGGCCTGAATCTCATCCGACAGGCCGATTGCCAGAGACAGGGATGCAAGGAAGGACTCGCCGCCAGACAGCGATTTTACACTTCGCACGGAGCCGTTATAGTGATCGATGACATCCAGATCAAGACCGCTCTGGCTTCTGCTTCCCGCAGCGCCGGCATCGCTTCGCTTCAGATCGTACTGACCGCCCGACATAATTTCCAGGCGCTTATTGGCCCGCCGGAGGATCCGGTCAAATAAAGACATCTGGACAAAGGTTTCCAGCTCTACCTTCGCTTTCCCCTTCCCCACATTTCCGGATGCCGTAAGTGCAAGCGCATTGATCTCTTTGTAACGCTCCTCCGCGCCTGCTGCCTCCCTGCTGTTCTCCGCTATTTTGTCCAGACAGTTCTGATTGATCTGCCTGCGTCCTGCAAGCTTCGTTCGCAGATTCTCATTTTCTGTCTGACGGGAGGTGTTTTCTCCAAGGAGCTCCTGGTCCTTTGCAAGATCATATGCCGGAGCTTCTGCGATCTGCTGCCGCAGATTCTTCATCTCGCCGTCAAGAGTCTGCAGCTCTTCCGTCTTCTTCTGAAGCTTCTGCGTTGCTTCGTCCATTGCCGCCTGCAGCCTCTGTCTCTCTGCCCGAATCTCTGCAATCACCTTCTGCGCCGCTTCCATAGAATCATAAGAAAGCCTGCTTCTGATCTCCCCGGCCGTCTGCTGTGCGGACGTCAGCTCTGCTTCCAGCCTTCCTGCTGCCTCACGGCACCCGGAGAGCTCCTCCTTCTGCTTCTCCAGCTTCAGGCTCAGATCCGGAATCATCTGCTGCTCCAGGTCGATACGACGTTTTTTCCTTTTCTCAAGCTGCAGAATTTTCGCCTCGCAGTCCGCAAAGCCCTTCTCCAGCACACGCTTCCGCTCTGTCGCCTGCTGCCTCAATGTTTCCCGCCGAACCGGTTCATCCTCTCCGGACTCCGCTTCCAGTGCCTTCCAGGTGCTCTCAAGGGCCGCCTTCTCGCCGACGATGGTCTTTTCTCTCTCCTGCAGCTCCCGTGCCGCATCCTCCTGCTTCTTCTCTCGCTCCGGGATTTCCTTCTCCAGAGTGATCCGCCGCTTGTCCAGCTGCAGGTTTCTCTCAATTTCCGATTGTAAAGAGGCAAGTCTGTCCTCACACGCTGCAATGGCCTGCGCCACAAGCTCCGCGCCAGAGAGATCCTGTTTGCCAGACAGTGACCTTCTCTTTGCCTCAACATTTTCCTGTGCTCCGTCCACCTTTGCCTTCTGACTGCTGTAAGCCGAGGAGGCGTCAGAGGCCAGCTTCGAAGCCTCTGTCAGCGCTTTCTGCGCCGCCTCCACATCCGCCTGCGTCGGAGCGTCCGCCGAGGTGCGCGCCGGATTCGGGTGAACCGTTGATCCGCACACCGGGCAGGCACAGCCATCCTCCAGCTGCTCGGCCAGAATCCCGGCCTGCTCGTCGAGGAATCGCCGGTTCAGATCATGAAATCTTTCCGATGCCGCTTCCGACTCCCGCTGAGCCCTTTGTGCGGATGCGGCTGCCGCATTCAGATCCGCGGCCAGCGCCTCCAGACGGGCATAGGCATCCCCAAGCTCTGCGAGACTGTCTCTGCGGGACTTTATTTCCTTCTGCTCATTTTTCTGTTTCTCGAGAAGGGTCGGAATCTCCCGAAGTCCGGTCAGCTCCGTCTTCTCGCACTCCGTCTTCTCCCGAAAGCTCTGAAGAGACGCCTGCTGCCGCGCAAATGCCTGATCTGCGTCCGCAAGCTCCGAAGCCCTCTTCTCCGCAGCCTGCACCTCATCGATCAGCCGGGCCACACTCTCAAGGCGCTCCGACAGCTTGTCTCTCTCATTACATGCCGCATTCAGCTCATCCGGCACAGAATCCAGTGCCTTCCGTTCTGCCTCTGCCGCATTCTTTTCATTAAGAAGCTCTTCCCCATCTTTCTCCAGAGACGCCTGCGAATTTCTCCTGTTCTCCAGCTCCTTTTTCAGAGACTCCTGCAAGGCAAGCGCCTTCTCCAGCCGCTCATATTCCGGAAGCTGCTGCTCCAGGACCGCAGCCCTTCCATCCAGTTCGGAAATTCTTGTCTCCGCCCGGTCGGCTGTCTTCTTTTGCTTCTCCAGCTCCAGCTTCTCATCCGCCAGAAGAACTCGGCGCTTCTCATCCGCCTCCAGCGCTTCCCGGTTTTTCTGCGTCGCCTGCGCCGTCGCAATCTGACTGTTCAGCCGCGCAGCCTCCGCCTTCAGAGAACAGCTCTCCGCCTCCTTCTTCTCCAGCTCGCAGGAATCTGCCTCCAGCATCTTCCCAAGCAGCGCAAGGATCTCTTCCGTCGTCTTCCCGCCGGGTAGGACCTCGCTCTCCCAGATGGCGGCCGTCTCCTCATCAACGGACGGATCCACATCCTCCACGTATTTCAGAATACTCTTCTGATAGTCATCGTAGAGCTTCCATGCTTTCCTGGCCTCATTCTTCAACTCCTGCTCCAGCAGATCATAGTTCTGCGTCCTGAAAATACTGCTCAGAATCTTCTTACGCGCCGGCGTGTCCGCAAGAAGAAGCTTCAGAAAATCCCCCTGTGCAATCATCGCAATCTGCATGAACTGATCCTTGTCGATGCCAAGAAGCTGTGTAACCTCCGCCGTGACATCCTTATCACCGCTCACCATTCTTCCGTCAGGAAATACGATCTCCGCCCCTGGGCTCTGCCTGGTAAAGCCGCTTCCCCGCTTCATCGGCCGCTCATACTGCGGATTTCTCCGGATGCGGTAGTCCTGATTCCGGCAGCGGAAGGTCAGCTCCACATAGGTGTCTGTACCGGCCTCCGCATAGGCGGAGCGCAGCATATTCCGGTCACGGTTCTGATCGCTGGCTTCGCCGTACAAGGCAAAAACCACCGCATCGAAAATCGTTGTTTTCCCTGACCCGGTATCTCCGGTGATCAGGTACAGTCCTTCCCTCCCAAGCGCGTCAAAATCAATGGCTTCCAGCCCTGCGTAGGGTCCGAAGGCCGACATCACCAGTTTCACAGGTCTCATATGTCCTCCCCCCAGATCCTGCGGATCAGCTTCTCTGCCGTCTCCTTCTGAAGCAGCGACATCTCCCGGCCGTTCTGCATCTGATACAGATCACCGAGAACCTCAATCGGCTCCTTCTCTTCCTCCCCCTCTTTTGCCTCAATCCTCACGTCCGAGGAGGTACGTGCATTGTCATACTCCAGAATCATCAGATTCTCGTAGAAGCGCCTGCGCAATCTGGAAAGCGCATTCGGCACATCGTTTTCATCCGTTAAAATAACGCGGTAATAGTCATCCCCCTTCCGCCCCGCCGTAAATTCCGGCGAGGTCACCTCCTCAAACGTTCCCCGGACAGTCCGCAGATCCCTTTTGGCCTCCAGAGGCAGCAGATCATACGTGACCTTTCCCTTCTCCTTCAGCTCTGCAAGGGTGATGCTCTTGTTCTGTTTTTCCTCGGAAAAGGAATATTTCAGCGGCGATCCCGCATACCGGATCGTATCGCGGCCAATCCGCTGCGGACCATGCAGATGTCCAAGTGCCACATAATCAAATGCATCAAAGGCTGAGGCGTCCACGTTGTCGAGGCCGCCTACATGCTTCTCCTCCGAATCCGTCTCCTCCGGGCTCTGGCCGCCTGCCGTCACAAACTGATGTACCACCGCAAGATTCCTTGCGCTCGGATCCACACCCGACTTTTCAAGAAGAACACGCATCGCATCGTCATAGCTTCCAATCTTCTCCTCCGGCCAGGCATTTCGCACAAGTGAGGGATGAATGTACGGAATCAGATAGACATTGACAATCCCGTAGTCATCCGAAACCGAGATCGGATGAATGGTCCCGTCGAAACGGGGCGAGATGTAGACCTGACTCTCCCGGAGAAGCCGCCCCGCATAAGAGATCCGCTCCGCGGAATCATGATTCCCGCTGATCAGAAAAACCATAACGCCAAGCTTCGTCAGTCCCACCAGAAAATCGTCAAACAGATCCACCGCCTCTGCCGATGGTACCGGTTTGTCATAAATATCTCCCGCAATGATCACCGCGTCTGCCGCGGACTCCTTCGTCCTTTCCAGAATCTTCTCCAGAATATACCGCTGATCTTCCAGCATCGGAAAACCATTGACCCTCTTGCCGATGTGAAGGTCTGACAGATGAATAAATCGCATGAAGTGGCCCTCCTGAGTTCTCTCATTCCGATGTATATTATATCAGCTGCCGCTGTTTTCTCTGACGGGAACATGAAGGATTCCCTGACAAAACACAGATCTCCCGCTCCGGCAAAACTTGTCCAGAACGCGCCAACATCTGTCTTGCACCTGGTTTTCCCCGGCAGTATAACAGTTCTCATCAATTGAACAGGAAATGCGATGAACAGAACAAGTCCACCCCTGATTTCTTTTCAGAGAGCCGCCGGTTGATGCGAGACGGCAGGAACGCCCGGGCAGGATATCCTCTGTGAGCAGCACACCGAACACATGTCAGCACGATGTATGGACATGCAGTAAGTGCCGCCGGATCGTCCGCCGTCACCGGACAGCCGTTGTTGGAACAGATATTTACAATCCAAAGGCGGGTTAAGGGGCTGCGCTCTGCGCAGCAATCAAAGTGGTACCGCGGAAGCATCATTCAGGCTTTCGTCTTTGCAGGCTTTTGCAGAGACGAAAGCTTTTTTCTGTTCAATTTTCGTCCCCTGCTTCTTACAGCACAGAAAGGAGTTTTTATTATGAACAGTCTTGTCATCCTGTTGATCGCTGCCGCTGCACTTCTTGGCGGCTATCTGCTTTACGGCAGATTTCTTGCCGGAACCTGGGGAATCGACCCCAAGGCCAAGACACCGGCTTACCTCCACGAGGACGGAAAGGACTATATTCCTTCCTCGAAGCTGACCGTCTTCGCGCATCAGTTCTCCTCCATTGCAGGTGCCGGTCCTGTCCAGGGCCCGATCCTTGCAGCCGTTTTCGGCTGGGTGCCGGTTCTCCTCTGGCTCCTCGTCGGCGGTGTCTTCTTCGGCGCCGTACAGGATTTCGGTGCCCTGTATGCCTCCGTCAAAAATGATGGAAAATCCATCGGAATGATCATCGAGAAGTATATCGGCAAAAAAGGAAGACGCTTCTTCTCCCTGTTCTGTTGGCTGTTCACGCTTCTCGTCATCGCAGCCTTCACCTCCATGGTTTCCAGCACCTTCAACGGCTTCACTGCCGCTGCAGACGGAACGGTAACGCTGAACTACAACGGCGCAGCTGCCGCAACCATTTCCATGCTGTTCATCGCAGCGGCCATGATTTTCGGTCTTCTGCAGAAGCGATTCTCCATGAAGGAGGGTGTGAAGGCCGTGGCTGCCATCGCTCTTCTTGCCGTCATGTTCGCACTCGGCATGAAGCTTCCGTGGTACCTGACCGCCTCTCAGTGGAATTTTGTTGTCATGGCCTACCTGTTTGCAGCCTCAGTCATGCCGATGTGGCTTCTGATGCAGCCCAGAGATTACCTGACCACATTCATGCTCCTTGGCATGATCATTGGTGCCTTCTTCGGTGTTCTTTTCGCTCATCCGGATATGAATCTGAACGCATTTAACGGCTTTGCGGTTACTTCCGCAAGCGGAAGCATCAGCTACCTGTTCCCGACCCTGTTCGTCACCATCGCCTGCGGCGCGGTTTCCGGCTTCCACTCACTGGTTTCCTCCGGGACCTCCTCCAAGACGATCCGCAATGAAAAGGATATGCTGTTCGTCGGCTACGGCGCTATGGTTCTGGAAACCCTGCTTGGGGTCCTGTCCTTGATCATTGTCGGTGCCGTTGCTGTAAACGGCAACGTTCCGGACGGCCTGACTCCCTTCCAGATCTTCTCTGCGGGTGTTGCAGGCTTCCTGGAGAGCTTCGGTGTTCCGAACTCCGCCGCCAATGTATTCATGACCATGTGTGTATCAGCTCTTGCCCTGACCTCTCTGGACTCCGTTGCCCGCATCGGCCGCATGTCTTTCCAGGAGCTGTTCGCCTATGAAGGCGAGGGCGAGACTCCTTCCTGGCAGAAGCTCTTCACCAACAAGTACTTCGCAACCGTTGTCACCCTGGCCCTTGGATATGTCCTCTGCCTCGGCGGTTATCAGAATGTCTGGGCACTGTTCGGTGCAGCCAACCAGATGCTGGCAGCACTCGTACTCATCAGCATCGCAGTATTCTTAAAGGCAACCGGCAGAAAACACGCCATGCTCTACTTCCCGATGACCGTCATGCTCCTTGTCACCTTTACGGCAATCATTCTGAACGTTGTCGGAAACGTAAAGGCCTTCGCTGCCGGCACCGGCACCTTCCTGGTCAACGGCATGCAGCTGATTGTTGCCTGCTTCCTGATCGTCCTCGGCGTACTGGTTGCTGTCACCTGCATCCGCAAGCTTGTCAGCACAGTCGCAGGGAAGGCAGAAGCCTGATCCTGTTAAAACAAAGATCCTTTCCCAAAGCGCAAGATGCGGCAGATGGCTGCGTCCTGCGCTTTCTTCTTTTCTTCGTTTCCCTCCCGGATGTGTTAACATAATGCTGCCGGCGAAAGAGACCGACAGGAAAGGAGGCACGGATGAAAAACAGAACCTACATCGCAATCGACCTGAAATCCTTCTATGCCTCCGTGGAATGCCGGGAGCGCGGCCTCGATCCCCTGAATACCAACCTTGTTGTGGCAGACGAGAGCCGGACGGATAAGACCATCTGTCTTGCCGTCTCTCCGTCCCTCAAAAGCAACGGAATCCCCGGAAGAGCACGGCTGTTTGAGGTCAGGCAGCGCGTCCGCGAAGCTAACGCAGGAAGACAGCACCTCGCTCCGGGGCACAGGCTGACCGGCTCGTCGTATTTTCTCTCCGAGCTGCAGGCAAATCCGCAGCTTGCGATTGACTTCATCATCGCCCCGCCCCGGATGGCACTCTACATGGAGTACAGCTCCCACATCTATCAGGTTTATCTTAAATACATCGCACCGGAAGACATTGTGATCTACTCCATCGACGAGGTGTTCCTGGACATCACGGATTATATGAAGATCTACGGGCTCTCCGCGCACGATCTTGCCCGCAAAATCATTCGGGAGGTCCTGGCTTCAACCGGCATCACGGCAACCGCCGGAATCGGCACCAATCTCTTTCTCTGCAAGGTGGCGATGGACATCGTCGCGAAGCATATCCCCGCCGATGAAAACGGTGTCCGAATTGCGGAGCTCGATGAAATGAAATTCCGACGCGAACTATGGTCTCACCGTCCCCTCACGGATTTCTGGCGTGTAGGCCGCGGAATTGCCCGGAAGCTGGAACAGCACGGAATGTATACGATGGGCGATGTTGCTCTCTGCTCGGAAAAGGATGAAGACCTGCTTTATACACTCTTTGGAAAGAATGCGGAGCTCCTCATCGACCACGCATGGGGCTGGGAGCCCACCACCATTGCAGCAATCAAGGCCTATCGGCCAGCCTCCGGCAGCCTGAGCTCCGGTCAGGTCCTGCACTGTCCCTACGAATCCGACAAGGCAAAACTTGTCGTCCGCGAAATGACAGATCAGCTTGTTCTGGATCTGGTGGAGCAGGGTCTTGTCACCGATCAGATGGTTCTCACCATCGGTTATGACATCGAGAATCTGACCGATCCTGTCCGGAAAGCCGGATACCACGGTGAGATTGAAACCGACCGCTACGGAAGAAAGGTTCCGAAGCAGGCACACGGCTCCATCAATCTTGACAGCTACACCTCCTCCACCCGCAAAATCATGTGTGCCGTCTCCAGGCTGTTCGACCGGATCACAGACAGCAATCTGCTGATCCGCCGCATGTATGTCGTTGCCAATCATGTCCTGCCGGAAGCAGACGCACCGAAGAAGAACGCAGAGCCTGTCCAACTCGATCTTTTCACGGACTACGCCGCCGAAGAGAAGAAGCAAAAGGTCGAGGATGCCGCACTCGAGCGCGAACGAAAGCTCCAGGCAGTCACACTTGAAATCAAAAAGAAATACGGCAAAAACGCCATCCTCAAGGCAATGAACCTCGAGGACGGCGCAACCGCCCGGGACCGCAACGCACAGATCGGAGGTCACAAGGCATAAAGAACAACTCTGCGATTTTCCCTGGAGCCGAAGTCAGCCACCCCCGCGCTTTAGGGACAGATAACTTTTCCGGAAAGGGAACGTCCGAAATGAACGCGAATAACAGCACAAATCATAAATACGACGAGATCATAAACCTTCCGCATCACGTCTCGGAAACGCGTCCCCGGATGCCCATGTCCGATCGTGCGGCACAGTTTTCTCCCTTCGCCGCCCTCACCGGCTACGACTCCGTCATCCGGGAAACCGAACGTACCTGGATTTCTGCGGAAGACCACCACACATGATCACCTCAGACCCTGTCCTTGTTATAAACAATATTTCTCTCCCCTGGACGGATCCACCGCCTTTGCAACCAGTCCGGTGGTTCCGAGAAACTCAAAGGGAATGTCATCCGTTCTTCCTGCCTTGATATCTTCACAAACCCGAATGACATCCGCAATCAGCTCCGGATATCCGTTTCCATCGCCATGGGAAAGAAGAACGTTATCGTATTTCCCACTGACCTTTTCCAGAAGAGCCTTGAGCGATTCTTCATACTCTGTGATGGTCGTAGAATAGTCGTCATATACAAATGTGAATAAATTGCAGGCATCGCCGGTAATCAGGAGGCGCTCCTCCGGAATCAGCATGACAACCGAGCCCCTGGTATGTCCCGGGCAGGCATAAATTTCAACGCTGATTCCTCCAAGATCAAACCGGTCCCCCTCCGTCAGATTCTTGATTTCCGAAAGCTTCATGGTCGGAATCAGATCCTCTTCCCCAGCCTCAAAAGGCGGCGTGACCGTGGAAAAACAGCTTCTTCGGAACGCATCCGTACCATGTTTTTCATAAATATAGTCATCTTCGTGACTCATATAAACGTTCTCAAACTCCGCTGCTCCCATGGCATGATCCACATGTCCGTGCGTCACAAGAACAATAACCGGCTTATCGGTCAGCTGCTCCACGCAGGCCTTCAGACTTCCGATTCCGCTTCCCGTATCAATCAGCGCTGCCTTTTCCGTGCCCTCCACCAGATACATCAACTCAGTTGCGAACGCATAAATTCTGGTAATTCGCTCTGTTACTTTTTCTGTTTTAAAAACAAGACTCTGATTCATTGCCCCGTATTCTTCCTTTTCCCATATTTCCCAAATCACTCCCGGGGCAGCCCCGGGAGTGATGCAATTCTTATCTTGCTTTCTTATCAAAACACATACGTTACGATGCTGCCGTCCGGATTCACAAACGTGCACACCTCCAGCTTATCGGTATAGCAAGCTGCTCATCCCCACGAGCAGCTCTGTTATATCTGCTAATTATAAATGATTCAGCGGGATGGAATCTATGTATTTTCCACAGATTTTCTCCCTGAATCTTTATGAAATTATTCCAGTATTCAGGACACTCTTCGCCTGCTATACTTCAGGCAACAAGTGCATATCTGCGTTCCTTTTCTTTATCCGGGCCTTCTCTATCGGCTCCGGCCATCTCAAATTCTTCTTACTC
>ENA-OUOY01000094-OUOY01000094.1-human-gut-metagenome-genome-assembly--contig:-NODE-94-length-70002-cov-15.144552_pt1 | contig 70002 bp, 59 predicted proteins | sample MGYA00237937_ERZ548767 | MGnify/ENA primary metagenome ERZ548767 (study PRJEB26490, sample SAMN05356887) | human gut metagenome | biome: terrestrial biome; feature: human-associated habitat; material... | reverse complement strand
ACACCTCACCAAAGGCTCTGCCTTTGGGATCCGCTAAAGGGGTATAAACCCTTTAGAATCCCATTATTAATTTCCTCTGACGAAACAAGAAGCCAAAAGGCTTTCACTCACGATTTAATTTCAACTTGAAGTTGCATTTTATAAAGAAAAAATTGCTTGAATTCAACTGCAAGATGTGATAAAATATAAATGTGAACATAAATTGAATGTACATTTGATAAAATCAACCATGAATTTCTCGGGCAGCACAGTCTTTATGCCTCTGCTGCCGAAACGGAGGACGCTCTAACATGAAATTCAGCGACAATCTGGTAAAATACCGGAAAAAAGCAGGTCTGACCCAAGGACAGCTCGCGGCAAAGCTTTCCGTAACGCCGCAGGCTGTCTCGAAATGGGAAAAGGGCAGCTACCCTGACAGCGAACTTCTCCCTGAACTTTCAAAGGCTCTTGACGTTTCGCTCGACGTTCTTTTCGGACTGAAAAGCGATGACGGAAAGATTAACGCGACCAATGCTGCGGCAATGAAAATGCGGAGTCTCAGCGACGAGGACAAGGGGCAATTTATAATGGAGCTGTTTTACTCGCTCATCTGCACATATAACCCCAACACCGATTCGGAGAGCATATCGTTCCCCGAATCACTCGCCCACGAAACCTACGCTCATCTGCGCTCAGATCACGCCCTTGCCGTTTCAAGGCTCAACCCTGATATGCAGTATATCTGCTTCATGAGAGTTCCCGAGGACGGCATAAACAGCTATTTTAAGATACAGCCGAGGATAATGGAGCTTTTCAGCATTCTCTCCGATGAAAACGCCCTTAGAATAATAAATTTCGCAGAGACTGTCGAGCGCAATTATCTGCTCACCAAGGAGTGTATCTCAAAGGAGCTTGATATGCCAATGGAAGTCGTTTCCGAAATTGTGGAGAAATTTAACCGTTTCGGCATTATGTGGGAACTCACCGCCAACACAGGCAGCAGTTCTTTCCCTATTTACGGCTATGTGCACAATATTCCCCTTATCGGGATACTTGTTCTTGCAAATACTCTCGTAAACTTTCTCGCCTGCTGCGAACCCGATATTGATACATGGTTAAAAGCACCGTTCCGTGCGCCCAAAAAACAAAACGAAAATCTATGTGAGGAGGAAAACAAACAATGATAAAGAGAAGCTTTGCAGGTCTGCTTGCCGGTATCTGCGCTATCTCAAACGCAGCCCTTTTCTCTGCCGTACCCGCAGCCAATGCAGAGGACGCAGGCTATACGATGAATGTTTCCGTTGATCTGAGTGGAGAAAAGAAGTCTGTCAGCCCGTACATCTACGGTATAAATGACGCGGGCTATCTCAGCGATGTTACCGTAAATGCTGTCCGTCAGGGCGGCAACCGCTACAGTGCGTACAACTGGGAGAACAACTACTCCAATGCTGGTTCTGACTGGAAAAACAGCTCGGATAACTATCTTGTAAGCAATTACAGTTCTGAACTTGCCGCAACTCCCGGAGCTTGTGCGCTCCACCTTTCTGAGGACGCGGTAAAGAACAATGTTCCCTACAAGACAGCCACTATCCCGATGGCAGGATATGTTGTAGCTGACGCAAACGGCGAAGTCTCATCAAGCGAAGTCGCTCCCTCAAGCCGCTGGAAGCAGATAAAGGCAACAAAGGGCAGTGAATTCTCGCTTACTCCCGATACGACCGATGATTACGTTTACATGGACGAATATGTAAACTACCTCGTAAGCAAGCTCGGAGACTCCACGACCGCAACGGGAATCAACGGCTACAACCTCGACAACGAGCCTGCTCTCTGGAGTTCGACACATTCGCTCATGCACCCCGACAAGACGACCTACAAGGAAATGGTCGAAAAATCGACCGAGTACGCTAAGGCTATCAAGTCCGTTGACCCCAATGCAGACGTTTACGGACTCGCTCTGTTCGGAGTGTATGCTTACTACAACCTCGCTGACGCGCCCGACAAGGACAGTTCATACGACTGGTTCCTCTCGTACTACCTCGATAAGATGGCTCAGGCTGAAAAGGACGCTGGAATGCGCCTTATCGACGCTATTGACGTTCACTACTACTCAGAGGCAAAGGGTGACAACCGCGTTACCGAAGGCAATGCAACTACCGCAAACGATATCGCGGCACGAGTTCAGGCTCCGCGTTCACTCTATGAGGATGGTTTCCGCGAAAAGAGCTGGCTTACCGACACGCTCAGCCAGTATATGCCCTTCCTCCCGACCATACAGAACTCTATCGACAAGTACTATCCCGGCACAAAGCTTGCCATTACCGAGTACAACTTCGGCGGCGGCAACCACGTTTCGGGAGCTATCGCAGAGGCTGACGCTCTCGGCGCATTTGCTGAAAACGACGTATACCTCGCAACTCTCTGGCCGCTTTCAAGCGATATCGCATACCAGCTTTCCGCTATCGACCTTTACACCAACTATGACGGTAAGGGTTCGTCATTCGGTGATACGCTCGTAAGCGCAAAGACGGACGACTCATCTCTCGCAACAGCTTACGCTTCTATCAGCGGCAGTGACGAGACCAAAGTAACCATGGTTCTCAACAACAAGGACGCTGACAAGAAGGAAAATGCAGAGATAACCATAAGCGGCACTGACAAGCAGTACAAGAGCGCAGTCGTTTACGGAATCACAGGCGAAAAGAGCGATATTCAGGTTCTCGATATCCAGAATGACCTCTCAGGCAACAAGATAAGCATTGACCTCCCTGCTCTCTCCGTGGCTCAGGTCGTTCTCTCAACAGAAAACGTAGATCCCGATGATGTCAAGAAGCCCGAAAAGCAGGAAGATTTCGTTGAGTACCAGTTCAGCGAACTTGAGGAGTCCCAGAACGGCTACCCCATGATACCTATCAAGGACGCTAAGCGCCTCTCCAAGATCGTTATCAACACAACTGCAACAAGCTCCGCTAATTCCTCGTGGTTCTCGGGCGGCGGTGGACTCTGCTTCAATAAGCTTATCCTCGCTGACGGTACATCTGTATGGGCTTCCAAGAGTTTCTCATACAGCAGCGGCACGGGCAATTCAGTTGTCAAGTTTGACGGCACATTCAACATTCCCGACCCCGATGACAGCACAAAATCGATCACCGTTGAGGGCGAGATCGGCGATACATTTATCGAGTTACAGGACTGGTGGAAGTCCTCTGAGGCTGATTCGGCAAAGGGTTCGGACGTTTCGGTAACATACAACTCGGTCACAGTTTACTATGACACTGAGTCCGAAGAGCCAACGACTACAACCACAACAACTACTACAACTACCGCCACATCTGCTCCGGCTACCGATGAGAATTACCTTGCAGGCGACGCCAACTGCGATGCCAAGATCGATATCTCGGACGCTGTTATGATCCTTCAGTCTATCGCAAATAATGATAAGTACGGACCGGACGGCACAGATCCCACTCACATCACGGAACAGGGCATGAAGAACGCTGACTGTTCAAGCTATGGTGACGGCGTTACCACAAAGGACGCTCTTGCCGTTCAGAAATTTGTTGTTGGTTTAATTACTCTCCCCGAGGAATAAAACACAAAAACCTGCTGTATCAAAATACAGCAGGTTTTTTGTCATAACTAATAATGGGATTCTAAAGGCAGAGCCTTTGGTGGGGTGTGGGGCAAAGCCCTGCAAGTGAGGGCGTTCCTTTGTAATATTACGTTTTCCGGACAGATCGGTGCTTGTCTATATCAATAGCAGTCGTAATTGTAAACAATTCGCGAAAAATCGAGTGCTTTCAGTTTTTCACGGGGAATAAAGAACGAATCTGTTCCGTAATCTCCCCATTTGATAAAGTCTATTCATGTAGCATTAATAATAAATGAGTATTATGCCATACGATATTGGAGAAATTCGGAGAAAATTGAAGCCGATGCTTTGATTATTGGTACTAAAAAGGTTGACAACTTTAAAAAAAATCGTTATAATATTAAGTAGTCTTAAGGAGGATAGTTATCCCTGTAAATAATCACAAAAAATGGCGCATTGTACGCATTTTTTTATGTAATTGTGTTATTATAAACTAACTATATACGCCTTAAAAGGATACATGGGTGTTTATATAATGATATAGCGTTAGCAATGGTTAACAGAATGATCTTTAGCATTTATTATAAGAGTTATTTGGTATAACCTAAGGAGACTGTTGCCAATACTTCAAAATATTTTATTATATTGTTAGTTATTATTAATAAATATAGACGATAGTGATTGCTGGTTAGTTTATAATAACTAATGATTTTCAAATACGAAAGGAGGAGCACATGAAGAAAAATAAATTGATCTACAATTCTGATGACATTTGTATTATAGGCGCTTCCGGTCAGTTTCCAATGGCAGGGGATATCACGGAATTTTGGGATAATATTGCTAATGGAAGGGATTGCATAACAAGACACTCCGAAAAAAATACAGATGGCTATATTTCGGCTTATGGCGTTCTGAAGGATAGTTATAAGTTTGACAATAAGTTATTCGGCATTGGAAACTTTGATGCTGCAAAAATGGATATTCAGCAGCGTAAGCTCTTTGAAAACGTGTATGCTGCCTTAGAAAATGCAGGGTATTCCGACAGGAAAAATGACAACCATGTAACGGGACTGTATGCCAGTGTTAGGATTACCCAGTATGTGTGGGAGGATTGCTACATATATGGAGCCTATGATAAGGAAAAGAGTTCCATGATAGGTATGTACACAGGAAGCTCTATAGCTACAAGACTTGCCTATATTCTTGGATTTACAGGCCCATGCCTTACATTTGACGGAGCTTGTGCATCTTCACTTGCCGGTATTCATTTGGCTGTGCGTAGTCTGCAATGCGGCGATTGCGACCATTGCATTGTTGCTGCGGCAAGCATTGGAACATCACAGGACGGATATTATACTGTTGACGGCACGATATCAAACGATGGATACACACGAGCTTATGACAGAAATGGAACGGGTTTTGTTCCGGGAAGTGCTGCAGCTGCGATTGTTCTTAAACGTTATGGTGATGCCGTGCGTGACAATGACAACATACTTGGAGTAATAAAAGGCACATTTCTTGGAAATGATGGCACCCGCAAGTTAGGTTACGCTGCTCCGGGAATCAAAGGAGAGTATGAGGCGGTACAAGGTGCACTAAAAAGAGCCGGTATTTCACCGGATGACGTGAGATACACAGAGGGACATGGAACAGGAACTCCTTTGGGTGATTCTGTAGAGATAAGTGCATTGAAGAAAGTTTTCGTTAATGGAGGTCATTGCGCTTTAGGGTCTGTAAAAAGCAATATAGGCCATACTGACTCTGTAGCAGGTCTGGCGGGATTAATAAAAGTATTAGGCAGTTTCTATATGGGTATCATACCGAAAACTATTCATTGCAGTTCTGAAAATGAAGAAATAAATGATAATTCACCTGTCTTTATAGCAAAGGAAAATATACAATGGAAACATGATGAGGCATGGATAGCTGCAGTCAGCGCATTTGGGATAGGCGGCGTTAATTCGTGTATAATCGTTCAGGAACCACCTTATAGACCTTATGCGCCTACGGAAAATGTGAGAATATGTCTCCCGATCAGTGCTGATACAGAAGATGCACTTAGGGAAAGAGTCGAAAGATTTCAAAGACTGTACAGGTTGACCAATGATCACATTCGTCTTGCGTCAGCTGTAGAAATGCTTTCTAAAAAAAGCAATGACTGTTTCAGAACGGTTATCAATGAAAAAGTGCTCAATGGAAAAGAGGAATATTTGATTCGCAGATCCTTACCTCAAAAAAATCTAAAGACAGTATTCGTATTCCCGGGCGGAGGCAGTCAGTTCGGTTGTATGGGGCGCGATCTTTACGGTAAAAATCCCGTTTTTCGCAGGTACATGAATAATTGCCTTATAATACTGGAAGAAAAGGAAAATATATCCCTTAAACCTTATTTAAATGGTGATGAGGAGTTGTCTGATACGGCAAAGGGATTGTGCATGATTTTTTGCATGAGTTTTTGCCTTGCAATGCTTTTGGTAGATTCAGGGATAAAGCCTGATTTGCTGCTTGGAAGCAGTTTGGGTGAATATGTCGCGTCATGCATTTCAGGAGTTTTTTCTCTTGAGGAGACTCTTCATATTATCGCTGCAAGAGGCAGACTTATCGAAAAAACCGAAAGTGGAGCTATGATCAGTGTATCGGCAAATCAAGAAACAGTTCTGTCAGTCATAGAGGGCACAGATGCCGAAATATCAGCTGTGAACTATTTGAACCGTGTACTTGTATCAGGCACGGAAGAAGTTATTGAACAGGTTTGCAGGGAATTCGATCGGCGCAATATCGTTACATCGCATATGAATGTCCAGACGGCAGGACATTGCCGCCTTGTTGAGCCTATAGCAGAAGATTTCTACCAACTGATGAGCAACATAAATTTCGGGAATATGGACATTCCGCTCATATCTTCTTATAAGGGCGGTGCCGTAAGCGAAGATGAAGTTAAAACAGCGGATTTTTGGTGTGAGCATCTCCGCCACACTGCAGATTTTTATAGTGCAGCCAAAAGCCTTTTGAATGAGGAGAATATTATTTTTATTGAGGTAGGCACGGGTATGCAGCTATCAACATTTATCAGAAAAATATTTATCGGTCACAATAGTAGTGCTGTCATTACTCTCCTTCCATATAAAGAAATTTCAGAATCTGAACAGCTGCTTTATGCAGCTCTTGAGCTATGGTCTTATGGTAAAAGTTCGGAACTTTCTGTGATAAATGGCTCTGAATTTGCTGAGGAAGGCGTATTCCTGCCTACACGTTGCTTTGAAGGAGAAGAATTTCGTCATTCAGGCAATAAGATACAAATGGTAAGAGCATTTAGCGATAACTCTGCGGAGGTAAAAAAAGACCAGACAGATGAGAAGTCCTCATCGGATATTGGCGGCTTGGATAATAAAAAGCAGCAGATAATCAATATTATAAAGGGTATACTTAGCATAGACAATGTTTCAGAAACCGACAGACTGATAGATATCGGCTTTGATTCTCTTTCAATGCTCATAATCGGCTCAAGGATAAACGAAGAGTTTGCTCTGAAAATCGGTTTAGATGCGCTTAACGGCTGTATGACTGTTAAGGATCTTATAGAAGCAGTTTTACGTGAGGAAGAACATATGGCTAATGCCGATGTTCCCAGCATCGTATGGCATGAGCGTTCAAATAAAGATATTTTTGATCTTATAAATGAACTCTTGTAATATATATTAAAAATACCATAGGTTTTGATTTAAGGAGATAAAATTAATGAATGCTATGATAACAGGTGCAAATGGTAGAATAGGCCGTGCAATTGCAGAGCTGTTTGCAGAGAATGGTTATGATCTGTGTCTTTGCGGTCACTCAGAAAAAACGCTTGGACAGCTTCGTGACTTTGGTAATGGGCTTGCCGAAAAATACGGTATAAGATCGTGCATATTTACAGGAGACATTTCAGATAAAGTGCAATGCAGGAGAATGGTAGAGAGCGCCGCAGAAAGTATGGGAGATGCTGATGTTCTGATAAACAATGCAGGCATAGCGGGTTATGATCTTTTTTACCATATTAGTGAGGAGGAACATAAAAGGATAATGGCCTGCAATCTGGATGGTACGGTATTTATTTCTCAGCTGATTGGTAAAAAAATGAAAAAATTGCGCCGGGGAAGTATTATTAATATATCTTCTGCGGCGGGAATAAATGGGTGTCCGTGCGCAGCCTCTTATGCAGCTTCAAAGGGAGCTGTAAATGCCTTTACAAAGAGCATAGCCGCGGAATTAGCACCATATGGCGTCCGAGTAAATGCAGTAGCTCCCGGAATGATTTGCGGTGGCATTAACAATCTTCTTTCTGAAGAACAAGAGAAAAATTCATGCCGACAGATAGCTATGGGAAGGTTCGGGACCGCGACAGAGGTGGCAGAAGCAGTGCTTTTCCTTGCATCAGAAAGGGCTTCATATATAACAGGCACTATTCTTAAGGTTGATGGAGGACTTAAATCCTGAATCTGATATACAGTTTATCAGTGTAAGGAGTTAGGTCGTGTTGACACTAAGCCTAACAACGCATCTTTTCGGCAAAATTTCACGCATCCTGCGTTAAAAAGTCTTGACAGGCGACAGCCTGCCTGCGACTTTTTGCCTTGTCTACGTAAAATTTATGCTCGAAAATCTGCATATTATCTTAGTGTCAACACTCCCTAAATAAAATTTATACAGGAGATATAACCATATGTTAGCAGATAAAAACAAAATAAGAGAGATAATCGCAGATGTTATCGAAGTGGATGAGGATTCTATCGGATTTAACGACGATTTTGTGAGTGTATTGTCTATGAATTCTCTACAGATGCTTGACTGTCTTGCTGAGGTAGAGGATGTTTATGATATAAGGATACCAAGAGAGGATATCCATACTTTGACAAATATAAACAATATTGCTGAATATTTGGAAAATAATAATGGTTGAACGTGTTGTTGTCACAGGGATCGGTATTGCATCAGTATGCGGTTTTGATAAGACTTCATTTTGGAACGGACTCCTCACAGGAGAGTCAACTATAACAGATATTTTCAAGGAAGAGTTTGACAAACCATACAAATTAGGAATGCTTGATTCTGATAAAAAAAATGCTTTTTTAAAAGAAAATCTGAGTGATTCTGAGAGAGAAAAAATGCTGCCTTGTGCAGAGATTGCTGCGGCTGCGGCTAAAGCGGCTGTGAAAGATTCAGGACTCGACGCCCTTAATAGCGGAGTCGGCAGATTTGAAGTGGGAGTTTCTGTTGGTACTACAAACGGTGAGCTGGTGGTACTTGAGAAACGTATGCGTGAAAATAGTGAATTGAACGCGAACGATATCATTAAATACTATTCGCATTTAGATATTGCCGTGCACACTGCCAAAGCAGTAGGCGCAGGGGGAAGTGTTTCCCTTCATGCGGATGCCTGCTCATCAAGTAATATAGCCGCCGCACATGCGTATGAGCTTATAAGGCATGGTCGCGCAACGCGAATGATAGTAGGCGGAGCAGATGTTTTTGCACCTATGATCGTATGCGGATTTGCAGCAATGCGCGCACTTTCTGATACATTTCCGACTCCTTTTGATGTCAACAGAAAAGGTATTGTATTAAGTGAGGGTGCGTCCATGCTGGTTTTGGAATCATTGTCATCAGCGATAGCAAGAAAAGCCCATATGTATGGGGAAGTGTTGGGATATGGCATAAGCAACGACGCTTGCCACATGGCTTCTATGGATACTACAGGTTTAGGCATTGCAGCTGCATTGGAAAAAGCTATAATAAAATCCGGAATTGACAAGTCAAAGGTGGATTATTTTTGTGCACACGGTACGGGCACTCAAGTGAATGACAGTTGTGAATCAAAGGCGCTGTGCAGCGTATTTGGAGAACATATTACTGATATCCCTGTAAGCTCTATCAAGGGAGCATTGGGACATTCGCTTGGAGCAGCAGCAGGTTTTGGACTCATAGCTTCTCTACTAGCGATGGAACATAATGTAATTCCGCCGACAGCTCATCTTGTTGAACAGGACAGCAGCTTTCCTATCAAGGTTTTGAATAAACCTGAACATTTAGCTGCCAATATCATCATGAATAATTCGTCAGCATTCGGCGGTGCAAATTGCTGTGTTGTTTTGGGCAGACTGGGGGAAAACGATATATGAGGATACCGATTGGTCCGACAGCGGACGCTTTTACAGAATGCAACGAAAAAGGAAAGTCAGGCAGCAGCGTTTATAATGCGTTAAATACTGCTGTGGAAAGACTTCTTAAAAGTGCTGACGTTGATAATAGCCGTGTGTTCGGGATAATTGCAGCAACTGAATACGGTTCGTCAGACATTTTCGTCTACGCAGAAAGAGTTATAATGGATAAAGGGTTAAAAGGGTTTAGAGCACAGCTTGCCAGCAGGATGATTCTGTGTGAACCTGCCAGTCAGACGGCTATCACAAGAAATATTAAGGGGATGAATCTTACTCTTGTTGGCCAGGGAAATGGATTCATTTCTGCTCTTGAATTTGTATGCGTAACAGAACAGCTGAGTGAGGGACGTATGATGATCATTGGTGAGGGTGAAATGGCAGGAGATCAAGCATACGGCGGTGCAGTGCTGTTGGGGGGCAGCGGAAACTGTTTTCTTAAAGCAGTAAGAACCGGTTTTGCTTCCAATGATACTGAAAAAGAAGCTGCAGAAGATGAGCTGTTTAAACTTTGCTGTGCCGATGCCGGGGTTTCTTCAGAGAACACAAAGCGTATTGATCTGGCGGACAGCCCGGATATGTCATTAGGAGTTGTGGGGTTGATGTCTACAGCATTAAGTATGGCAGACAAAAATATATGCATTATGTCAAGCAACAGAGGTATTCTGGGCTGTATAATTATCGGAAAATGATTCTTGAAAGGTTATAATATATGAATAAGTGGATAGCACACTATAATAATATTGAAAACAGCGACTATAATTTATTCTGCTTTCCGTATACGGGTGGAAGTGCATCATATTTTGCGCCGTGGATCAATGAAATGCCTGAAAACGTTGGTATTGCGCCCGTACTTTACCCTATGAGAGAAACGCGCTTTACCGAGCCTCTTATGAATACTGTAGAGGAGATGGCAGCAGCCCTGGTGGAGGATTCAATTGATTTATTCCGAAAACCTTTTGCGTTTTATGGTCATTGTTCAGGGGCAGTAATTGCTTATGAGACGGCAGTTGTTTTGAAAAAGAAATACGATATTGCTCCGCTGTTGTTCACGGCGGCAAGTGCACAGTCACCGCGAAACACCCCCACAAATCCCGATGTTATGAAAATGTCTGATAGTGAATTGGCAGAATATGCTGTGAAGCTTGGGATGCTTGACAGAGAACTTGTTTCAAATCAAGAGTTTATGGCTTATTATTTTCATATCTTTAAAGCAGATTTTTTGATGATATTTAATTATAATACAAATAAAACGGAAAGAATAGACTGTCCTATACTGGCTATAACCGGAAAGGACGATGCGTTTCTAAATAGAAAAAGTATCGAGGATTGGAGCAGCTATACTGACGAGTTGGAAGTAATGGAGACAGATGGTGAACACTTCTTCGGTGATGCAGGCAGGGCTGCTGTGATAAAGGCAATGATCAAAAAAATCGGCAAATAATATTATTATATGGAGGGCATGACTTTGGCAGACCAGAAACTTCTTTTAACTGATATACAGTTCGCATATCTTGTTGGACGTGACAGCAATATGTACCTTGGCGGCAACGCTACGCATGGATATATGGAGCTTGAGGGCAATGCTGATCCTGATCGTATTGAAGATGCGCTTTATAAGGTGATGAAACGTCACGAGGCACTTCGTATCGTTGTAGGAGAAGATGGAACTCAAACTTTTAAGGAAAGCTTTGACAAGTACCATATCAACCGCTTTGATCTTACGAAAATGAGTGATGATGAAAAAAATAACTTTATTCAGAGTTATCGTAATGAGAATACTCATAAGATTTATGAGTGCGGTTCTTTCCCTATGTTTGGAATAAGTGCTTTTAAAATGAAGGACGACTGCTGGCGGTATGCCTTTGATCTTGATCTTATGGTAATGGATCGCTCAAGTACAAATATATTTTTTGCAGAATTAGAGGCTTTCTATAACGGAACTGAAAATGAATTGCCTGCAATGGTAGATAAATTCAGTGACTACGTTATTGATAGGAGCCGCTTTAAAAGAGAAAATGAGGAAAGGGACAGAAAATACTGGGAGGATTACTTTCGCGTAAATGGAATCCCGGCTGCCGCATCAATCCCTGAAAAAGGGAGCGGTACTATGGCGTGCAGACGATTTGTAACTACTGAAAAAATGATACCGTCTGATAAGTGGCTGAGCATTAAGGATATGCTCTGGGAAAGACACATTCTTCCCTCAATGTACCTCATGACCTGCTATGCCAAGGCATTATCTATATGGCAGAATAATCCTCATACTGCCATAAATATGACTACTTCCCTGAGAAATATTGATAAAAAGATATACCATAGCTGTATTGGTGACTTTACAGAACTGATGATAGTAGACTTTAATTTTGGGAAGGAAGGTAGCATTTTTGACATTGCCTATGCTGCTCAGCGTAAACTTTCAAAAAATCTTAAACATAATGCCTTTGGCGGTATAAAGGTTATAAGTTACCTTGCTGATATGCTTAATGAGGATAAGATCGGATTTTATCCCTATGGATTTACTTCTGCTATTGATGACAGCGGAAGTAAATATCGTTCCAATATAATGGGAGAAAACATCTACCAAATAAGTCAGACTCCGCAGATAAAGCTGGATTGCCAGGTATATGAGGGTAGTAGCGGACTTATTGTAAGGCTGGATCATCCGGAGGGCTTATATGATGAGAATATGATATCTGACCTTCTTGACTATATGCTTTCCACTGCCAGTGGGGTTAGCGATGCTTCCGTCGAGTATACCGCCGCTCAGTTTAAATACAATAAAACTGACGGTTACCTTCCGAAAACAACTATACAGGCTGAATTTAAAACGATAGCTGAAAAATATCCTGAAAGAACAGCTGTTATCTGTAAAGGACAGAGGCTGACGTATCATGAGCTCGACGCCGTTTCTGATTGTTTTGCTGTATTCATAGATTCGTCTGTCGGAACAGGTAAGCGGGTTATGGTAGAAGCGTATCGTTCAGAGAAGACAGCTGCAGCGATAATGGGAATACTCAAAACAGGTGGCAGTTATATCCCTGTTGATCCCAAGTGGCCGGAGGAACGTAAGAGGTATATTTTTGATCATGCGGATTGCAGCCTTATCATTGACCCATTAAGCACACATCTCCCGGAGGTATCTGCTGCTTACAATATTTGCGGTGCACCCGTAGATGAGGCTTATATTATCTTCACATCAGGCAGCACCGGAAAACCAAAGGGTGTTTCTATCTCTCAAAGAGCCGTTTGCAATACTCTCTTTGATATTAATGAAAGGCTAAGCATATCACCGGAAGATGTTTTCGGCGGTATATCCTCATTCTGTTTTGACCTGTCGGTGTATGATCTGTTTGGTGCATTTATAAGCGGTGCAGCCATAAGTATATCAGATGGTGTTGAAAATATGACGGAAGATGTAGTTAATAATGGCGTAACTATTTGGAATACTGTGCCTGCTATTATGAGGCTGTTCATAGACAAGCTTGATACGAAATGCTCTTTAAGAAGTATTCTCCTCAGCGGAGACTGGATACCATTGAACCTCAAGGATGCCATAGATGAAAAGATAAAAGAGGCTGATGTATACAGTTTGGGAGGAGCTACTGAAGGTTCTATTTGGTCAATATTCTATCCCATTAAAAAAATAGAAAGCAACTGGAAAAGTATCCCGTACGGTTATCCTTTGCGTAATCAGACTATGTGGATATTAGGCTATGACGATGGAATATGTCCTGTAGGTGTTGAAGGCGAGATTTGTATATGCGGCGTAGGTGTTGCCAATGAGTATGTGGGCGATGCGGACAAGACAAATGAACACTTCTTTGTTCATGAAAAACTCGGAAGACTTTACCGCACAGGAGATCAGGGAGTTTTCACCAGTGAGGGTTATATTGAATTTCGCGGAAGGCGTGATTTTCAGGTAAAGATAAACGGTTATCGTATTGAACTTGGGGAAATCGAAAACTCTATTAATAGAGAGGAAAACATAAGGGAGTCAATTGTTAACGTTGTTGCCTCTCAGAATGGAGCACAGCATATTATCGGATATGCCGTTTCAGAAAGCAGTGATAATTCTGAAGAAACAAAAAAGATCATAGAGACAACTGAGGGTTTTGCACTTAATATGTGTGAAAAGATCCCTGTAGACTTTACTCCTGAGGATTACAGAAAACTAAATGATGTGCTTGATGCTGCTGCAATCAAAGTGATCAGGAATACTCTTGCAGAGTTCGGAGCTTTAAAAGAGAAGGATGCGGTCATATCAGCAGAAATGCTTATAAACAAAGGGTTGATCTCGGAAAAATATGAAAAGCTGATGAATCAGTGGCTTACGGTTATGTGTAGAAAGGGCTATGTCTATAAGGATGAGGCCGGCAATTTCCGTTGCTCTGAGGTGAGTGCTCCGATTTCGCTGGACGATATACTCAACGAGACGGAGAGTGGACATTGGCATGAGGAAATAAAGGGATTTATCGAATTTTTCCTGCTTGCGGCACGAAATATGAAACAGCTCCTTATAGCAGATAAAAGCCCCCTTGAAATACTCTTTCACGATGGTTCTTGGGAAAGAGCAGAAAGCATATATAAATACAATCCTGCCTCTCAATATCTGAATTGCATTGCGGCTGAAGCTGTTATTTCATATGCACGTCAGAAAGGTGGAAAAATACATATCCTTGAGGTCGGAGCAGGTGTTGGAGGTACAACAGCAACACTTCTTGAGGAACTGAGCAATAATTCTATTGATGTGGAATACTGTTATACTGACCTTTCTGATTTCTTTACCCAAAAGGCTAAAAAGGTTTACGAAAAATACCGTTTTGTGGAATATGGCCGTTATGATCTTAATATTCACCCACAGCTTCAGGGATATTCTCCGAAAAGTTTTGACATCATAATTGGAGCTAACTGTATACATGATTCCGCGTACCTCGTAAACAGTCTTGGATATCTGCGTATACTGCTGAAAAACGGTGGAATGCTTCTTATGGTCGAAGCTACGGAGAATTTGGTTCAGTATAAAACGACCATTGGTCTTATCGACGGTTTTTCCGGTTATAACGATGAGCGAACGGCTAAAAATGAAATACTTCTGTCAACTTGTGAATGGCAGGAATTTCTTCAAAAAGCTGGTTTTGACAAGTTTGCGGCATTTCCGCCAAAGGGACACCCAGCAGAGATGTATGACCAGCACGTTATGCTTGCTCTATCTTCTGAATATACCGTATCAATTGATGAAAAGCAAATACTTATGAAGCTCAGGGAATCGCTTCCGTCCTATATGATTCCTGAAATGATCTTAACGCTTGCATACTTGCCAACGACATCGAATGGCAAGGTAGACAGAAAGGCACTTCCTGTTCCCGACTATAGTATTGAGAGCATGGCTTCGGGGTATTTGCTGCCGCAAACAGGGTTGCAGAGACTGATTGTTGATATTTTTGAAAAGGAGCTTGACCTTGACACTTTAAGTGCAGATGCAAATATATTCAGAACAGGAGCGGATTCACTGAAATCTATAACGATCGTATCTTCTCTGGAAAAGCATGGCATAAAGGTCACACTGTCTGAACTTTATAAATATCCCGATGCAGTCGATCTTGAAAAATTTATTTTGGAAAATGATCGTCTTGCTGCGGGTGGTAAAGTGGCCGATCAGACCTTGATAAGAAAGCGCCGTGATAAATATGCGCCATTTACACTTACTGACCTTCAGCAGTCATATTGTTACGCCAGAAATTATGATGATACCTCAAAAGAATCTCTTATAACAGGGGGTTATGTTGAACTGTCTGCTGATAATCTGGATATTGATAAGTTGGAAAAGTCACTGAATACTATTTTTGAAGAGAACGAAATATTCCGTTGTATCTTTAACGAGGACGGCACAGGACAGTTCCTTGAAAAGATCCCATACTACAATATAACAGTTGTCGATAAGCGTGATCTTACCGACAATGAGAAGGAGGAGTATATCAAGCGAACACGGAAAAGAATCATTGCCTACCGTCCTGATCTTAAAAAGCCTCCGCTCATGTATATGGAAGTGACCAGACTTAGTGACAGTGATTCACTTATTCATATATTTATTGACGGTCTTATTCTTGATGGATGGAGCGTTGAACTGTTTATTGCTGAGCTCGGAAGCCTTTATCTGACCGGCAAGAGGCTGTATGAAAAAAGTTCTGATTATTCATTTGTTGATTATATTGACTTCATGGAGGCGCGCCGGGATACAGAAAAGTATAAGCGTGACAAGAGGTATTGGGAAGAAAAGATGGATGATCTTCCTGAGGCGGCTCGGCTACCGGTACTTCGGGATATAAGCGAGCTTTCAAGCGAACCCGGTGTTCAGAATAAGTGCGGTATTTCAGAGGAATGCTGGGACGTTCTCAACAGTTATGCCTCTGAATATGGTGTTTCCGTTTTTTCAGTGCTGCTGACAGCATTCACATATGTTATCGGAAAATGGAACAGACGCAGAAAATTCCTTATAAATATACCTGAATTCAATCGTCCGCCCATATGCAGCCAGATCGATACTGTAATGGGAGTATATTCTTCATTCCTTTTGTTCACTTCCGAGCTTGACAGCAGTGTTTCCTTTATTGAGAATGTCAGAAGAACTCAACAGGAAATACTTGAGCTGAAAGAACACAACAGCTTCAACGGAATGGAAATAATTCGTGAAATAAACAGAAGAAGCGGTAGCCATTCAAATGATGTATTCGTTCCGGTGGTATTCGGTATGATGCCGGATTCACCGCAGTACACAGCTAATTACCTTGAAATAGAAAAATCACTTTTTAAGGTCAGATATCAGGAAAACCACACCTCTTTTGTTTGGATAGATATAAATATCATGCGTCATTCGGGTGAAATCGACTTCAACTGGTGTAGTGTAAGGGGATTATTTGACCAGGAAATGATAAATGATATGATAAAGATGCAGGAAGATATATTAAATAAAGCTGCATCTGAACGTCAATTTTGGGAAAGGCCGCTGCATATCACGCTTCCTCCGAATGATCGAAGCATAATAGATGCTGCAAACGATACTGCAAGAGACTTCAGCTTTATCGGCTTTGGCGAGATGATGCACAGCAGTTTCAATAAGTTCGCAGACCGACGCTTCCTTTGCACAGGTTCAAGAGAATATACATATCGTGAAACAGAAGAATTGGTACAGCATATTGCAGGTCTGCTAAAAAACAAAGGTGTTTCACGCGGAGACAAGGTTGCCGTTTACTCACCTAAAAGTTTGGAACAGGTACTGTGTATACTCGCTATAGTATACATTGGTGCAGTTTATGTGACGATCGACTATTCATATCCCATCTCCACAGCTATAGGATGCATGGAACGCACAGAGTGCACAGCTGCTTTTATAAGTGAAAGCTGTATGAATGAATTTAAAGATATGCAGTGCAGTCTTATTCCTGTAGAAGGAATTATTAGTGATAGTGAAGCCTATATTACTTTGGAAGCAAGTGATACTCCGGAAGATGCATTGCTTTGCATCATTCATACTTCAGGTTCTACAGGTCGTCCGAAGGCTGTTGAAGTGTATCAGAGAGCAGTGCAGAATTGTATCGAATATACTGAAGATTACTGTGGACTGAATTCTGATGACTGTGCTATTGCCCTTACAAACGTGGCGCATGATATGTCAATATATGATATGTTTGGTATGCTGCACGCGGGTGCTTCGGTGGCTATAATAAATGAGGAAAGTGTGCGTGATCCGGAAAGCTGGGTAAAGCTCATCAATATAAGAAATATTACATTCTGGAACACTGTTCCTGCAATGCAGGAAATGCTGCAGGAGTATCTTAAACAGGAAAAGAATGCTGATATTTCGAGCCTTAAAAATGTTATACTTGGTGGAGATTATATAAAGTCTTCACTTGTGGAAATGATAAAGGGTAAATGCCCTCATGCTGATGTTATAAGTGTTGGTGGCCCAACAGAGACCACTCTCTGGAATATTATGCATATTATAACAAAGGAAGATATTGAAAATGGCATTATTCCATACGGTAAGCCTATAAGCAACTGCAAGTATCATATACTTGGAGAAAATCTTGAAGAACTTCCTGTGGGCGTAACGGGAATGATGTACTGTTCAGGTATGACACTTGCGAAGGGATATTGTGGTGATATAGAAGAAACTGCAAGAAAATTTACTATTAATCCTTTCATGGGTGTCAGAATGTATGAGACGGGTGATCTTGGAAAATATAACAGCAGCGGTGATATAATTTTCATGGGCCGTGAGGATAATCAGATCAAGATAAACGGAAAGAGAATCGAACTTGATACCATAAATGTACTGGCCGGCAAAACTCCGGGCATTATCAGATGTGAGACAATAGTCAGAGATAATGAGATAATACTGCTTTATTCTTCAAATGACAACTGCACTGTAAATGATATCGTGGTACAGCTTGAACGAGATCTGCCGGATTATATGCAACCCAAACATATACTTCGTATTGATACTGTACCGTTAAGGGCCAATGGTAAAACAGATAAGAAAAAGCTTGGTGAGATTGCTGAGGAACTCCTTTCGCAGGAAGGAAATGTTGAGGAGATCAATGAAAATGATTCCGAAATGCTTGTACGGGTTTTGAATATCTTTTCTGATGTTCTTGGCTGTTCAATCAGACCGGAGGAGGACTTCTTTAAGGCAGGCGGCGATTCGATAACAGCTATAAGGCTGATAAATCGTCTGCGTTCTGATATTTCAGAAACATATTCGATACAGGATTTTTACAGTGATATATGTCCTCTTAAAATTGCCCAAAGGCTTGAAAAACAGTGCTGACGTCTTAGAAAAGGAGTCATAATGAATAGTATAGTTTTATTGGCGCATTCAGCCGGAAATGTTTGGGAATATAAAAGAATGTTGTCAGAGCTTTCTGATGAATTTGAACTTCTTCCTGTGGAGCTTCCGGGCAATGTTACACGATGGGGAGATGAAAGATATACAGAGCTTTCTGAATATGTTGATGAAATCTGCAGCTTTATAGACTCAAATACCGATAAAAATGATAAATTGTATCTTTTTGGACACAGCTTTGGAGGCTATCTTATTTATGAGACTGCCGCCAGATTCAGGGATAGGATAGCCGGTGTTACTGTTTCCTGCTGCCAACCGTATCATGTATACATAAAGCCCGTTAAGGGATCAGAAGAAAGTTTCTGTTCAATGTTTGGTTATAGCAATAATATGGCAAAAGAACTTATTGATATGTTTGAGCCGATAATTGAAGATCAGATAAATGTAACCGACAAGCATTGTGAAAGATACAAGAATATAAAAATGTTCACTCCGCTTAATGTGGTGAGTGATGTGATATATGCAGAAAACGATGATCCCCTTTGCGGTTCAGAGAAATGGTATGATTACTTCTGCAGATCGTTGTGTAACATAAATCGTGTTAACGGAGGACATTTTTATTGGCATGATGACCCGGAAAATATAAGTTTTTTGGAGAATGTTATAAGGAGACAGAAAAGAAGATATAGCGCTCTGTGTCAAAAATAACAGAAGGACTTATGGGAGGAATAACAATAATGTTAAGCCAAATGGAAAATAGAAACGGAGACAGTGGCGGATTTCCTGAAACATATGAATTCCTTAAAAACTTGTCTTCATGGGGGATACGTCCTGCGGAAGGGTTTGGTCAGGAGGATATACAACTGATCAAACAGATAAACGGCATATCCTCTGATATACCTGTTTTTACATATGCGGAGTATATCAGACAGGTGCTCCAGAAATATGGTGATAGTACTGCAATATACAGTGAAAAGGGAAACCTCAGTTACAGGGAGTTTTTCAGTCATGCGTACAATGCAGCTGAGGTTATATCACGCTATGTTCCCGAAAGAACAGCCGTTGCCGTACTTGTTGAGAAAAGTGTGGAACTGTTTATTTCTGCAAATGCAGTAGTTCTTTCAAACAGGATATATGCCCCCTTAGATAATGAGCTTCCTACGGAGACCGCTGTTGAATGCATAAGGGCAATGAATGCATCAGCAGTCATTGCAGACAAAGAGTGGAGTAAAAGGCTGAAAGATAAATATCAGTTAAAAGTCCTTGAAGTTGATGAGTTGATGTCGGATAATGCCAAAGAGGCTGATTTTCGCGAAATGTCATCATCTCCTGATGATATTTTCTGTATCATACATACTTCAGGTTCAACAGGAAGACCAAAGGGAGTTGGAATACGTCAGTATGGTCTTATGAGTTGTTTAAGCTATACAAATGAAATATTCGGAACAACAAGTGACGATTGCACTCTTGCAATAACTAACCACTGCCATGATATGTCACTCTATGATATTTTCGGTATTTTTATAAAGGGCGGCTCAGTTGCTATTCCTTATGGTGTAAGTTGGCTCGATCCCGAGGTGTGGGCGAAAACTTGTGAAATGGCAGGAGTAACGATATGGAATTCAGTTCCATCCTTTATGGAAGTCTTTCTTAGGGCGGAAGGCAGACGTGCAGAAAAGATTGTAGGTAAATTGAAAGTTATCATACATGGAGGCGATTACTTTAAGCTTTCATGCGCAGAAAGACTTATGAGGCTGAATCCCGAGTGCAGAATATTCAACTGCGGTGGCCCTACAGAAACGACACTGTGGAATATTTATCACAGGCTAACTCCTGAAGATATCGAAAGGGAAATTATCCCATATGGCAGACCGTTTCCGAAAACGGAGTATTTTATATTAAATGAAAATATGCAGATTTTGCCCTCTGAATGCTATGGCACAATGTGGGTAAGTGGAGCAGGTACTGCAAGCGGCTATATAGGAGATATTGATAAGGAGAAGTTTGTGTTTTCCGCTGACGGAAGGGTTCTTTATAACACGGGCGATCAAGGCTGCTATTCAAAAGAAGGATATATCATCTTTAAGGGAAGAAACGATGACCAGATCAAGCGGAACGGAAAAAGGATCGAACTTAACGGCATAAAAAATACGGCGTTGAATTTTGCCGGGATTACTAATGTAGTTGTTTTGGGTGATGGTGAAGATAACAGAGATCTGTATCTTTTTTATACAACAGACGGCAACATTGAACCGGCTGAGGTAAAAAAGCTGCTGAAACAGCACCTGCCGCAATATATGATCCCGAACATAATAAAAAAGGTCGATCATATCCCTCTTACAAACAACGGAAAACCGGATAAAAAAGCTCTGCTTTTAAATAAGAGTGAGGAGAACACTGTCAATATTGTTGCAGAAATATGTAGGAACTGTCTGGGGTGTGAAAGAGAAATAAAGGGTGATGATAATTTCTTCTTGCTTGGAGGAAATTCTGCAACGGCCATAAAGTTCATTTCAGAACTGCGCAAGCGGTTTGACTGTGATATTTCTATACATCATATCTTTATATATCCAACAATAGCTGATATGGCAAACTTTGTTATGACCTCCGCAAAAAAATATACAAGCAACATAGACGTTGAAAACAGTGAAAACTTCGAGCTTACTTTTGTTCAGAAGCTGATGTATCTTTCTGAATTCAAATCAGCGGACAATACCGTGACAGCTTATGCACAGCTCACGGCTGTTCATGATAAGGAACTGCTGAAACAAGCTGTTTTAATGTGTGTTCGGTCTTCCGAGGCTCTTAACATGATTTTTAATTCAGATGAATACAGCGGGCAGCCGTATCAGTATCTGAGAAGTGAAAATGTCGATATAAATGATATTTTCTTTGAAGTTGAAACAAATGACTTATCAGGGTTTCTGCGGCAGGAATCTGAGAGACCGTTGCCTGTAAGCGAGGGAAAATGCTGTAGAGTATCACTTGTAAGCAACAAGGAAACTTATCTTGTAATTTCAATTAACCATCTTGTTGCAGACGAACATTCATTTGTGATATTTCTTAGACAGATATTTGATTGCTATGACAAGCTTTCAAATAGAGAAAACATTTCATCAGGAATGAAAAATGCTTACCGCAGATATCTTGTTGAGAAGTCGGAAGATGACGGAAAATACGGCGTAGATTACTGGAATAGAGTATTCGCTGACAGAAGTTACCTTGAACCGTTTCACATGGAGAGGCTCGAGGGCGATACAAGTTCTTCAGACGGTGAAACGATCGAGTTTGAAGTCGATAACCATTTAATCAGTGAACTTAAAAAAATATGCGCAGAGCATGATACTACCCTGTTCACAGGCCTATTGGCTGTACTCGCTGTATTTATCACGCGGCAGACGCATAGAAACAAGATTTTACTTATCACGCCTGCTACGGACAGAGTAAAATATCTTGCAGAAGACACTATTGGAATGTACCTTGATGATATGCTGATACCTGCTGATATAGATGCGAATGCAGCTTTTGCGGATATACTTGCGGCAGTTAAAGATTCTTATCTTAATGCATATAAAGCAGGAAATGCTGCAATGCAGAAAAGTCTTGAAAAAAGTGGGTTGTACCATAAATATTTCAAGGAGCGTCTGAAATATGTCTTTCTTGATTTTGTCGAAACAGACCATAGTCCTGTTTGTGGGAAAAATATATGCGCGACCCCGCTTGTATACTATTACAATGAAACGCAGGCAGAACGAAATATAGCATTTTTTATCCACCATGTGGATGGCAAATATTTTTTTGCTCTTGGGTATAAGTACAGGTGCATAAATCGTGAAAGCTCAGGAAAGTTCATACATGAATTTATAGCTACCCTTGAAGAATGTGTTTTATCAGGCGAGGATGACAATTCACCGAATGAAAGCATTGCAGATGTTCGCGAAATAGTGCGGTCGGTTTGGAATGAACTTTTAGAATGCAGTGATATTGACGGAGATACCAATTTTTTTGATGCCGGAGGTTATTCTATGCTGCTTTACTCCCTTGCTCCGGCCTTGACCGATAGATTGGGCTATAAATTCCCCTTTGTCAAGCTTATGGAATACCCGACGATAAATTCTTTTTCTGATTATATTTTAAACGCAAGGAAGGATACGCAGAATGATGTCTGATGAATTTATAGAATATGAGCATTCGGTTCAAAATGAGCGAATAAGGCTTTTCTGTTTCCATTATGCAGGAGGGAATGCATCTTTCTATTCGGACTGGTATAAATACCTGAGCAGTGATATTGGCGTATATCCTGTCCAGTTGCCCGGCAGAGGAAAACGCTGGGGGGCTGAAATGTACACCTCTGTTGAAGAAGCATCAGAAATAATAGCGTCACAGATACAGTCTTATTCCGATGTGCCCTTGATTTTTACAGGACACAGTATGGGGGGGCTTATCGCATATCAGACTGCACTTATGCTTCAGGATAATTATGGCATCAGCTTAAAGCAGCTGTTTATAACGGGAAGTTATCCTGAAATGGGGGTCGATAATATCAGTGATGCATATAAATTAACTGATAGCGAGTTTTGTGAAAGACTGAAGTCTTATGGTGGAATAGATGAAAGAGTATTCAAAATAAAGCAGTTCTATACCTTTTTCCTTCCTGTTATAAAAAATGATTTTCTGATGGCAGGCAAATACAAGCCAGATAAAAACAGAAAACTAAATTGTGGTATTTCTGTTTATGGCGGCGATCAGGATGCTCTCATATCGGATTTGCAACTGAACAACTGGAAAAGCCGATCACTCGCAGGAGTGAATATAAGGCTTATGGCGGGAGGACATTTCTTTATAAACGAAAATAAAGAAATTATTTGCAGGGATATCAGTAATTTTGCAAAAACGGTAAGTAAGGGAGAGTAAAATGAGCATATTAAAAATCGAAAATCTCAAAAAATCATATAAGGATACACAGGCTGTCAAAAATGTAAGCTTTAATGTTGAAAAGGGTGACATTTATGGCGTACTTGGGCCTAATGGTGCCGGAAAGAGTACTACCATAAATTCTATAGTTGGCTTTATAAAGCCGGATTCCGGAAGTATTGTCTTTGAGGATAAATACAGCATAAATGAATGGAAAAGGAACATAGGATATATTCCGCAGGAACTTGCGATATATCCCGATCTCACTGCAGAGGAGAATGTCAGCTTTTTCTGTTCACTTTATGGATTTAGTGGAAAGGAACTCAAAGAACGCACAGAGCGCGCACTTGTTTTTACAGGGTTGGAAAATTATCGCAAAAAGAAAGCATCGGAATTTTCCGGTGGTATGAAACGGCGATTAAATATTGCTGCTGCTATTGCTCACGGTCCAAAATTGGTTATAATGGACGAGCCTACGGTCGGAATCGATCCACGGCTGAGAAACCATATTCTTGAAAGTGTAAAAAAACTTAATCAGGAGGGTACTTCAATAATCTATACGACTCATTATATGGAGGAGGTTGAAGAACTTTGCAATAAGATAATCATAATCGATCATGGATCAGTTATTACAAACGGTTATAAAGATGAAGTGAAAACCGTTGTAGCTCCGGTCAGATCTGTCAAGATAACCGTTTCAGGTGGAGATATCCGAGAGGCTGAAAAGCGTATGAAAGGGCTGGAAGGCATGAAGTCGGTAAATGTTTCGGAAAATGAATTGACCTGTATATGCGGAAAGAGTGATAGCATTATTCAGGAGATATTAAATGTGATTTCTGAACTTAAACTGAACGTTACTGATATCAGCTGTGAGTCGCCAAGCCTCGAAGAGGTATTTATTACCCTAACTGAAAGGGAGGAATACTGAATTGCTTTCAATGCTTAAAAAGGAGCTTAAACAGTTCGTAAGAAGCAGGGTAAATCTCCTGTTTGTTATCGCTGCACCGGTAATACTTATTTTGATATTCAGCTCTCTTATGAGCAACTATGTCGGAAATAATACAAATAATGAGGTGCTTAAAGGAAAGCTCGTGTATTACATAAATAATACAACAGGTGAGTCTGCAAATAGTATTGTCCAATTTAGGAATTTTGAAGAAACTGTTGAAAAAGATGTCGGAATTGAATTTAAAGAAATATCAAATATTCAACAGGGAAGAAATGATGTAAAAAGGCAGGAGGCTCTTGCCGTAATAACCGTAAATGACAGCGGATACGACATTTATCGAAATGACTTCAATGAATCAGATGAGTCCAAACTATTTAGAACTATTTTTGAAAAAAGTATCGGTTTAATAGATACAGATGTCCCTGAGATTATTTCTGCTGAGGTTGAGGTTCCGTCACTGGATGCATCTGTTTATTATACATTTGCTGAATTGGGATTCGTTCTCATCTATATTTCCGCGATTCTTGCATATGCAGTTTATGAGGAACGTGATAAAAGAACAGTTAACCGAATACTGCTTTCAAAATCAGGAATGGGAGCATTTCTGTTTAATAAATTTTTTATAGGTATTCTAATGGCTGTCATACAGATCGCAGTGGCATATGTTTTCTCTACTGTGTTTCTTGATGTTGACTGGGGCGAAAAGAAACTTATCATGCTGCTAGTATTTTTATGCATAGGCGTTTTTAGTACAGCCTTTGGCATAGCAGCAGCCATGACTGTAAAAAAGCGGGAGGGCATTGATAATCTTGTACTTTTTGTTGCAGCAATGTGCGGATATATGGGCGGAGCGATAACTCCAAGTACAGTTTTGGAATCTAAAAAGGTAATAAAACATATTATAAAGATTGATCCACTATACTGGTGCAATAAAGCTTTACTTACGTTGTATGGCGGCGAGTATGATTCATCTGTTACAAAATCAATAGTTATTTCACTTGGTCTTGCTGCAGGAGTTTCTATTATAGGTGTTATTGTCTATGAGCACCGCAGAAAGGATGGAGCAGTATGATAAAGATAATAAAAAATTCTTTTTTAGTTTTCAGGCGTAATAAGGATTATTTTATGACGATAATTCTTGGACCGCTTTCTATCCTCATCATAGCATCTCTGTTTCTTACTTTCGATACGAAATCGACTGTGGCAGTAGTTAATGGCTCTGAAAGTGAATTTGGTCATATTGTCGAGGATATGTTTTCTGATTCCGATGCCTTTGACTATAAAAGTATATCAGAGGAGGAGCTGAATACAGAGCTTGCTGCCTCCGGAGTTGACATTGTTGTCGCTGTTAGCTGTGAGGCAGACAATCTGCTAAAGTCAGGAACTTCTGCTGTTGTAATTTATTCCGCCAAGGGAGATTCTGACCTGAAAGCAGCAGTGGAAGAAATGATTACTTCTGCCGAGGATACTTTTATTAACGGAGCACGGGATTACAGTATAAACACAAATCCTTCACCTAAAAAAACTATTCCAATAGGCAATTCTCTGGGACTTACGATGTTTCGTATCATATCAGGCGGTTCGTTGCTTATCATGATAATCCTCAATGATAAAAAGAGGGGAGTTAGAGGAAGGGTGCAGCTAAGCGGAGTATCTTCGTTCTCGTACCTTGCGGGTATGAGTACTGTTTTCCTTATCAGCTCTATGATCTCATCTGTTACATATTTTCTGACCGCACTTATATGTAGGCTTGATATGGGACTTTCCAATGATCTGCTTCTGCTTCCCGTGCTTTTTGTTACGAATATTTTCTCAGTATGCTTTGCAGTTTTTCTATCTACACTGATAAAAAACGAGCAAACTATATCTACCATTCTTGCTGCTCTTGCACTGCCAGCAACTATTCTGGGCGGAGGTGTCCTTCCGTATGAAAAAATGCCGCGGATGCTGCAGAAAATATCCGAATTTATTCCTCAGCGTTGGATCCTTCATTCCCTTGAGATACTTCAAGGCGGTAAAGGTTTCAAGGAATGCTCCGGTTATCTCCTTCTGACACTTCTTTTTAGTGCTGTACTTTTCACAGCCGGTGCAGTATTGTTTAAAAAACAGTCTATTGTAGACCAATAAAAGTTTTGTCAGTGTTATATCAAACAGACTTTAATTAGCTAAAGAAAGGATAATACATGATGGTTTTTAAATACGATATTTCAGATATCGCTGCGCAGGATATGGAGTGTTTCAGAGATATGACGGCGTATGTTTCATCATACATAATCAGCATAGATAAAACTGAAAACGGCGAAATGTATTTCAACATCACTGACGGTCATGCTGATGAGGTCAGGAGAAAACTCGATATCTTGAAAAATAGTCTTTCTGAATCAAAATATGATTGCAGTGTTGAAGAAAAGGTATTTTTCTCAACAGCTGATCACCAAACGCTTAACAATGCGTCAATATATGAAGAATTGCTTGGGCGAGAGGATATAATTAAGATAACTGATGGAGTTTATGCATACGGCGGACTTTTCCTTAAAGTCTACAATTATTTTTCAGAGTATTTCTCTAAGGCTGCGAGGGAGATGTTCGGGTCAGAACTTCTGGAATATAAGGTGCCTGTTTTGTATCCTGCCAAAGAATATGAAAGGGGAAAATATTTTGAGAATTTTCCTCATCATATAATGTTTCAGACATTGATAAAAAATGATATTGAGGTACTTGAAAGGTTTGCGGAAAAAAGCATGGATAACGGTAAGCTGTTGGAGGAGATGCAGGTGCCGAAAAATGTATTGCGCCATGCTGCTTGTGTTCCTGTATATAAGTGGAATGAGAATACGGTGCGCAAATATGAAAGCTCTAAAAAATACCTTATATCAGGAAAATGCTTCCGTAATGAGGATAAAAATGTGTGTGAGCTTTTAAGGCTAAATGAATTCTATATGAAAGAGATCGTATTTATTGGAAAGCCTGCACAGGTGGCAGAGAATCTTGAATATTCAAGGCAGCATTTGTGGTTTGAGCTTATTGATAAATTCGGACTTGTGGCTGAAGTAAAAAGTGCAAACGATTCGTTTTTTGCCTCAAATTACAAGAAACTCAGGCTCTTTCAGAAACTGGGCGAATCAAAATTTGAATTCAGAATGTATATTCCCGCAAGAGATACTACACTGGCGGTTGGTTCTTCAAATCTTCACAGAACACACTTTACAATGGAATACGGTATTAGAACGCCTGAGGAATACTGTCATTCAGGCTGCATAGCCTACGGTATTGATCGTCTTGCATATGCATTCCTTTGTCAGAAGGGATTGGATATTGATAAATGGGATGAATATTCAAGAAACGAGATAATAAAATAACGTGTGCTGTAAAGGAGCAATTATATGTTAAATGATGAATCGCTGAAAAAACTTTCAAGCGAGCAGAGAAAAAAACTTGATAAAAGGCTTGAGATCGATGGGCAGCTTTACAATGTTTATCCGCTGTCATCTGAACAGATGAAGATGTGGTATTTTTACAGGCTTAATCCGGGGCTTTCATATTATAACTGTGGTATGCATCTTAAACTTTTAAAGCAGCTTGATGACAATATACTGACTGCAGCATTTGCACACGTTATTTCAATGCATGAGATCCTTCATACCATATATCTTTCAGTTGAAGGTAAGATATATCAGGCTGTTCTGAATAAGGATAACTATTCGATTCCATATGAAAATATCACAGCAATGCCCGATAATGAAGAAAAAGCTTTGTACATAAATCGTCCATTTAAGCTTGAGAGTGAGCTGCCGTTGAGAATGATGCGAGATGGTGAGGATATATATGTTATAATTCATCACATTGCCGACGATGGTTGGTCAAGCGGTATTTTTATCAGCAGTCTTTATCATGTACTTAAAGGAAATGTGATCGATCAGGAGAAAACGCCGGAGTATATTGATTATTGCTTATGGCAGAAGGAATATCTGAATTGCAGCTCTTCGGATCAGGCACTTGCCTTTTGGAAAAGCTATTTTAAGGGAAATCCCGGTTTTCTCAATCTTCCGCTCGACAGGGAAAGGGGCACTGTTCAGAGCTTTTCGGGTGCAAATAAAAGCATAGAGATAGAAGAAGGACTATACAGCCAGCTCCGGAGCCTTTCACAAAGTTACGGTGTTACAATGTTTACGATAACAATGGCTTTGTGGCTTATCGCTATGATGAAACTGACAGATGATGAGTATGTAACTATCGGAACTCCCACAGCAAACAGGCTTACTACTGATAAGCAAAAAATATTTGGTTGTTTTGTGAATACAGTAGCAATTGCGGAAAAAAATTCACCGAATATGACATCTATCGACTTTATACTCAAACTAAAGCAAAATATAGAGAATGTACTGAAATATCAGGATATTCCCTTTGACATGGTTGTAAATGCTGTTGATGTAAAGAGATCGTTAAGCTTCTCTCCGATTTATCAGGTATTCTACTCATTGCAGAGCAAAAGTCTTGTTGGTTATGACAGTAGTGTTACAGAAAACGAATTTTTTAGGCTTGAACCTATAGAGAATGAAACGGTCAATTCTGTTCAGAATGATATGGATATTCTCGGTATAGACAACGGAAGTTTCATTCACTTGGGAATAACTTATAATACTGCAATATTTGATGGTAGTACTATTGAATATATATTAGAGAATTATATGGCTCTTGTGAAACAGGTCGTAGACGCTCCAAATACACTTATCAGGGATTTGGAATGGACAGAAAAAAAATCCCCGAAACATAAGGAGAAAATCTCGATAGCTGAACCTGCTGCTAACGGATCCGATAGTGATAAAATAAGGGAAACTATAAGAAGTATTTGGAGCGATATACTGAAAATAGATTCTTTCGGAAACGATGTTAGTTTTTTTGATGCAGGAGGTAACTCCATGAACTGTTTGGAACTGCTTGAAAAACTTAATAGCTGTTTTGATATTGAGCTTACCATAGTTGACCTGTTCACTTACAATTCAGTAGATTTGAGTGAAAAGTATATTAGTTCACTTGTTTCTGCAAAAGTTCAAAATACGGACAGTGAGTTGATAGATAACACGATGTTCTGATGCGGCGGTCATATGGAGGTGAAACATGAACAAAAGTAAGATAGCTGTTGTTGGAATGGCGTTCAGATTTGGAGATGTTTCCAATATAGATGAACTTCATGCACTTCTTATTGAAAAAAAAGAATGTGTAAAGGAGCTTTCACCGCAGCGGAAGAAACTCCTTGGACTCTCACCTGAAAAAAAATATATACCTATGAGTTATATCAATGGTATAGAATATTTTGATAGTGCGCTTTTTGGAGTAAACGCCGATAAAGCAGCATACATGGATCCTCAGCAAAAACTTGCGCTTGTTCTTACACTTGAAGCTTTAGAAAATGCCGGCTATAACTATGAAGAACTTAAGAGAAGCAATACAACAGTTAACCTTGCTGTAAATGAGGATTATTTTGGCATATGCTGCGGAGATAAAGCAGGAAGAGGGTTTGTAAACTCCAATACTGCAATGACAGCAGGGATGATCTCATATTTCTTTGACTTGCGAGGCTCTGCAACGGTCATAAATTCAGCGTGTACATCGTCTTTGTCTGCGATATGTCAAGCCTGTCTCCAACTTAATAATTTTGATACTGACCTTGCTGTTGCAGGTGGTATCAATCTGAATCTTATAATACCGGAGATTGAGTCGATCGATAGAGACTTGTATGATATTGCATCGACAGATGGTCATACAAGAAGTTTCAGTTCTGATGCTGACGGCTGTGGGATGGGAGATGGTGCAGGGATAGTATTGCTTAAACGCTTAGATGATGCTCTGCGAGATAAAAATAACATATACGCTGTGATATGTTCTAGCGGTTCAAACAGCTGCGGAGGCGTTTCTGCAACTCCCGGTATGCCTGATGGGTCGGCTCAGTCTGCGTTAATAATAAAAAACATTGGTGCTGCTGATATACCAGCCGAAAAAATACGTTTTGCAGAATGTCATGCTTCGGCAACACCTATTGGCGATTCGATAGAGGCAAGGGCACTTTCAGAGGCACTTGTGGCATTTACGGATAAAAAGCGATACTGTGCCGTTACGTCAATAAAAAGTAATTTTGGGCATTTGAATATGGCATCAGGAATAGCAGGATTTATAAAGGCGGTTGTTGCGTTATATAATAATACGATATATCCACTTGCAAATTTCAATTCACCCAATCCGCTTATTGATTTTGAAAATGGTGCTATCTACCCTTCTGTTAATCCGGAAGAACTTGACGCAACCGAGGATAATTATGCCTCAGTAATGTCATATGGTCACAGCGGGGTTAATGGAAATGTGATACTAAGCAATTTCAGGGACAGAAGAATCAGGCATGAATCTGATATTATGCTCCCATTTGTGTTGAGCGCACAAAATGCTGATACTTTCGTCACAAAATGCGATGAACTTCTGGAATATTTAAAGGTTAAAAACGCACCATTAAAGGATATTTCGTTTACTCTTTGCAATGGAAGAAAGCATTACAGCTATGTCAGGGGATTTGCGGCGAAAAATAAAAATGATCTTATCAGGCTGATTGAAGAGAGTAAGAGATGTCGATTTAAGCCTGTCAAGCATAATGAGAAAATCATTTTTATTGCCGCCGATGATTCCTCATTAAGTGGGACACTGAGAAGTGAACTGAATAATAATATTTGTGAAAATACAGCAATTCAGCTTGAATTGGGAAAATTCCTTTTAAACTCTGGAATAAAGCCTGATACGATATGGGGCTGCAGTGGTTCAAATGCGGTTGTGGCAGTATTGAGCGGACAAGCTTCAGAAGAAGAACTTTCAATGTTGTACAGAAAATATTCAAATGCTGTTTTTAACAGAGAGCGTTTCATGAATGCTGTTTCCTCGCTTGATTTTGATAAATGCTGTTTTATAAGTCTTGGCGGCAAAAGTGAGATGGCTGATATCATCGATAGGGTTTCAGGCGGTATGGCGTATATTTGTTACGGAGAAAGTCTTGCTGAATATATATGTTCTCTCTTTAACTGCGGAGTCATACCCGATACAAGGCATTTCTTCAGTAATATTGATGTAAAAAGTACGCCGTTACCGGTTTACCCACATGAAAAAACAGTGAGTTGGCCAAAGAAATTTCATCAGCCTGATTTGTCAGGTATTTTAGGGAGGTAAATGTGAAAAGAACAAGTAAAATTTATGATGTGGGAATGCTTCCCGAGCTTGGTACTGTTCCGGAGAAAATGTATGCATGGGCACTCAGAAATGATCGTCTGGGAGAGCCGATAAATGCCTTCCGGCAAGAGCTTATAGATGTTCCTGAACCGGGATACGGAGAGGTGCTGACCGCAAATATGTCTGCCGGCATCAACTATAATGGTGTTTGGGCAGCTCTTGGTAAACCCAAGAATGTTATTGACAACAATGGAAATTATGATGATAAGAAAGAGAACTTTCATATCTGTGGTTCAGAGGCTTCTGCAATAGTTTATGCCGTTGGAGAGGGGGTGACCAGGGTAAAGGTTGGTGACAGAATAATAGTTGGTGCAGCGCAGTATGATCTTTCATGCCCTGTGATCCGATCCGGTGAGGATTATGTGTGCAGCCCCACATTTCATGTATGGGGATATGAGGGAAACTGGGGTGCATTCGCTCAATTCAGCAAGGTAAAGGAATATCAGTGTGAGCCGTATCCTGATGGTCTTGACTGGGCGGAGGCTTCGTGTCTGACTGCGGCGGGCGTGCCTGTTTACAGAATGCTTACCCACTGGACACCAAACAATGTAAAGCAAGGCGATGTTGTACTGATATACGGCGGAACAGGAGGAGTAGGAAGCATTGCAATACAGCTTTCTGCATATTTCGGAGCTATCCCTATAGCTGTGGTGTCAAGTGAAGAAAAAGGACAGCTTTGCATGAAGCTTGGCGCTAAGGGCTACATCAATCGTCGTAACTTCGGCCATTGGGGCAGACTTGACGGATATCTTGAACCGGATAAGCAAAGAAAATGGACCACAGAAGCAATGAAGTTCAAAAAGGCTATTTGGAAAATAGTAGGTGAAAAAAAATCACCTGCTATAGTGATCGAACATCCGGGAATGGACACCATGCCGACATCGCTTTTTGTATGTGACAAAAAGGGAATGGTAGTTACCTGCGGAGCTACATCATCTTATCTTGCAGACATTGATCTGAGGTATTTGTGGTTGGGCCAGAAAAGGCTTCAAGGTTGCCATTCCGGAACTCCCAAGGATTATGAGGGCTTTTCGGAGGTGATTAAAAAAAGCGGCATAAAGCCGTATATTGGCAAGAGGTACAGTTGGGATCAACTGCCGCAGATACATCAGCTGCTTTATGAAGGAAAAGCTCCCGAGGGCAGGATCACAATTAATATAGGCATTTAAAAATTATAAACATGGAGGAAATTATGAATTACACAGATAAGATAATTGAAATCATCAGAAACGAAATGGATATGTTTATCGAACCCGATGCAGTGATAACACCGGACATGAATCTTGCTGCTGATCTGCACGTTGATTCGCTTGATATGGTACTTGTAGTTGATGCTATAGAAGAAGAATTCGGGATCAATATCAAGAACGAGGATATGTCCGGTATAAGAACCGTTAGAGATATTGAGAAAAAAATCATTGAAATGAAGCAGGGATCTGCTGATCGGGGTATTCAGGAATGAAGCGAGTTGTTATCACCGGAATCGGTTCAATTTGTTCTGCCGGTATAGGTCATGAGGAAGTTTTCAAAAATATATGCGAAAAAAGGCAGAATATTCAGCCAATAGATATAAATACTGAGGCAAGAGAGACGCTGAAAACGCGATTCTTTGTACCATATCCCGAAATTGATGATACAAAATATGCTGAAAAGCTTTTAAAGGTTAAGGCGAGAGGCTCAAAAAGCTCATATGCTGCTTCAGTTGCGGCATTGATGGCTCTGGAAGATGCTGGTATCAGTGAGCCTGATGATGATACAAGGGTATTTGTAGGAGTGGGTGCGCCAAATATGCCTGAACTTAGTAGGCAGATACTTATGCTGAATGAAAAAAATCGAACAGACAGAATGGGTGTCCCTATGGCAATGCAAAGTTCTGTAGCTGCTTGGATATCTATTATGCTCGGGATACACGGCAAAAGTATGACTGTAAGCATGGCGTGCGCCTCCGGAACGGAGTCAATTGGAATGGGATACGAAAGCATATTGAACGGAAAATGCAGTATGGCACTGTGTGGGGGCAGCGATTGCCTTTCTGACAGGAATATGACACTGTTGAAATGCTTTGAGCATCTCAAGGCCGTTTCTAACTGTGAGACAGGTCAATCGCTTCCTTTTTCAGAAGAAAGAAGCGGTTTCCTTTTCAGCGAAGGGGGGGCTTCAATACTTGTTGTTGAGGAACTTGAACACGCTGTTAAGCGTAATGCGGAGATATTGGCGGAAATTACAGGCTTTGAAAGTTCAAGCGATGGTTATAATATTGTTTCGATGTATGAAGATGGACGGATAATAAAGCAAATGCTGCGAAAACTTATCGGAAACAAAAAAATAGACTACTATAATGCTCATGGTACGGGAACGTTGCTTAATGATAAAGTAGAGGCAGGTGTTATACGCGAACTTTTTGGTAGCAAGACCGAGCAGCCTGCGATAAGTGCAACAAAATCTATCATTGGACATACCCTTGGAGCAAGTGGTGCAATTGAAGCTGCAATGTGTGTGGACTCAATAAGGCATTCAAAGGTACATGGAAGTATCTGCGGAACTGTAATGGAGGATCTGAATATTTCTCCTAATACAAGAGAAATGAATGTAGATACCGCAGTATCTGCTTCATTCGGCTTTGGCGGTCATAATGCAGCACTTATGATAAGTCGTTTTACAGAATAGTGAAAGAAGGATGTTCAGGTGTACATTGAAGTAAAAAATCTGAAAAAAAGCTATGGCACTTCCCAAAACCCGGTGCCTGTATTGAAAGGGATAAACTTATCTGTAGAAAAAGGAAGTATGTGCGTAATACAAGGCTCAAGTGGTTCAGGAAAATCTACGCTGCTTAACTGTATTGGTGGTCTTGATACCATTGATTCAGGAGAGGTGACAGTTGATGACATAAATATATCGGAACTAAACAGTAAGGCTTTGTCTGATTACAGGCGAAATTACCTTGGTTTTGTGTTTCAGTTCTATAATCTTGTTCCAAATCTTACTATAAAAGAGAATATATGTATGTGCAGCTACCTTTCAGATTCACCCATTGATCTCAATGAGCTTATTTCGGTGCTTGGTCTTAATGAACATAAAGACAAGTATCCATCGCAGGTATCAGGAGGTCAGCAGCAAAGATGTGCAATAGCAAGGGCTCTGATTAAAAATCCTAAGATACTGCTGTGTGATGAGCCTACAGGTGCGCTGGACTCAAAAACTTCAAAGGAAATACTTATCCTTTTAGAGGAGATAAATAAAAAATATGACACGACTATACTTATTGTTACCCACAATAATGCTATTCAGGCAATGGTGGATAAGATTATAGTAATAAAGGATGGAGAGATTGTTAGTGATAATCTTAACAGCAGCAAAATAAGTGCTCGCCTGCTGGAGGATCTGTAATGGACAAGATACTTCGTAAAAGAATTTTCAGAGAATTTAAGGCGAATATATTTCGTTATGTTGCTCTTGCCTTAATGATTATAATGGGGATGTACCTTGTTGTAGCTATAGTTGGGGCTGCTGATATGATAGCGGATGGAACTGATAAAAATACTGCTAAATATAACACAGAAAGCGGCGAATTCTCAGTACAGGTGCCGTTGAATGCTGATCAACTCGACAGTATATCACAGATCGGTGTTGAAACTGAAGAAAAGTTTTCGTTCGATATTAATGTAAGTGATACCGAGGTGCTTCGTGTGATGAAGAATCGCGAGCGAATCAATATTCTTGCCGTAGATGAAGGGGCACAGGCTGTAGCTGATGACGAGGTGCTTATCGAGAAAAGATACGCCGAAACACACAATCTTTCAGTTGGAGAAACGATAAATATTCTTGATAAAGGGTATCGGATTTCCGGTATTGGTTGTGCAATGGACTATGATGCACCGTTTAAGGAAATAACGGATATATCTGTTGAAAGCGATAAATTTGGACTTGCTTTCTTCACGGGTGATGAGTATGAGCGTGTCAGGGACAAAGCAGAAAACATTCAGGAAACGCTGACATACGCCTACTCTGCCAATAATAAGGACGATGAACTAAAAAATCTACTGGCAGATATGGAATTTTCTGAAGAGCAGCTTTCCGATCCGGTCATAAGTGCATACCTATCTGCGGGATATGATGCGCCACCGCTTCTTACATCGTTTATAACTGCAGAGGATAATGTAAGGATAAGAGCTGCTGCTGATGATTTTGCAGCTAACAAATCCAGTGGTCTTGCAGCGGGGGTCATAATAATGATTCTGGTGACGTATGTTATATCAGTGTTTACGGTTCACAGTATTAATGAGGAAAGCCAGGTAATAGGTGTTCTTTATGCAATGGGACTAAAGAAAAGAACGCTATTGCTTTATTACATGACACTTCCGACTATCATTGTTTTTATTAGCGGAATAATCGGTATGTTGCTTGGATTCAGCAGTATTGGAATAAATGTAATGGTCGATGGAAGTCATTCATATTATTCCTTTCCGGAACTTTCAGCAGTATACCCGCCATATCTGATAATATACTGTACAGTGGTTCCTGTTGTGGTATGTATTCTGGTCAATCTTATCTTCATAAGTCGCAGGCTTTCTACAACCGCCCTGTCACTTATGCGAAACGAAAAAAAAGTCGGCAGAACATCGGGAAAGCATTTCAAATTCAAGAGCTTTATCCGTACCTTTCAGGTAGCGAATGTTATTAAAGAATCAAAAGCTGCATTGGCTGTTGTGTTTGGAATGTTTGTATCGCTGTTGGTATTCATGATTGCTATGGACAGCAATGCCGTAAATAAAAATACGCAAAAAGATATGCTGCGAGATACTCATTATGAGTATCTATATACATACAGATATAACGACGGCATTGTTCCGGAAAATGCAGAACCTGTATATACGAAAGTTCTTTCAAAAAACCTTGGAGGGTATACCCTTAATGTTAATATTATGGGTATATATGATAACAACCCTTATTTTGATTTTGATGCACCTGATGAATTTGGGTATATAGTGATCGGCAATTCAGTTGCTGAAAAATATGGTGTAAAGAAGGGGGATGTTCTTAAACTTGACGATCAGACAGAGGACAAGGAATACAGCTTTTGGGTAGACGACATTGTGCAGTATTCCGTAGGTCTGACTGTTTTCATGAATATTGACAATATGAGGGATGTGTTTGATTGCAGCAGTAATTACTTCAATGCTGTTCTTTCCAATAGTGAGCTTAATATTCCGGAGGATCAGTTGCTGAATATGGTTTCAAGAAATGATATTGTCAGGTCAACTGATGTTTTTGTGAACAACATGAAACGAACAACGATTATATTCACAGTTGTATCAATAATCATATTTGTTGTGGTTATGTACTTGATGATGAATATGATGGTAAAAAAGAATTCATATAATATCTCTCTTGCAAAGATATTCGGTTTCCGTTCGGGAGAGATACGGAAGATGTATCTTGACGGAAATGCTTATATAATCGGGATCGGAGCATTGATATGCGTCCCTGTATCAAAACTACTTATTAACGGTATATTTCCATCGTTTGCTTTAAATGTTGCAAGCGGAATGAATTTTACATACCCATTTTATGCTTACATAATAGTATATGCTGCGATCATGCTTCTTTATTTTATCATCAACAGATTGTTGATGATGAGTATCAACCGGATCACACCGTCGGAAGTGCTCAAAAACAGAGAATGATATCGATCCAAGAGTATACAGTTCTAAAAAATCTTCTATATGCTGCTCCGGAGCTTTAACTATAAACAACGGAGCAGTATTTTTGTGCAGGCACTTAAACAAAAGTCATCATTTACCTCTGTGTGAAATGTTAAATCATTATATAAAAAACGTCGCATACATTGGGAAAATCAAATCTTTTAACGTTATCGTCGATACACATTCTGTAAAATTTGCATATGCTCTCCTTTAGTATCCAAGAAAGTTTTGCAAATTCGACAGGGGGTGCATTGTACAGACATAACTATATTCATTATATCTCTGGAGTTTAGATTGTGTGTTAAAATAATAGCGAGGACACTGCGGCGACAAGTTAAAACTCTTCAAATATTACCCAATAATACCCATTTGTCGCTTTTTCAAGAAGTTATCACTTCTTTATACGCAAAAACTCCCGAAAAATCGGGAGTTTTTGGCTTGGGATCTATATTGTAACATAGATATGTGTATGTGTTACAATTTAGATACACTATGGAACGCGGATAAAAACTAACGCCCCACTTAAAGTGAGGCGCGAACTTGGCAGTGAGGGCTCCCCGCTGTATGTGTGAAATGATTTAGATACAGCATGAGATGCGAAAATATTTGCAATTTAGTATTACTGAGTTACAAAAATCTCGCTTACGCCTTACCCAATATTAACATTATTTTGAGTTCTTTGGAATTACAAAAGCAGTTGTAGGGAAACTATTAAATTCTGAGCCAAAACAAACACGAACATCGCTAACTTTCATTAGTGTATACCTTGAGTCTAAATGAGCTTTTCCGTTAGCATTTTTTATTGCATTTCTTAAGATTTTAAGTTCATCAATTCGTGAAGGATTGTTCCCAAATCTAGCAATTTGTGCATATACTTTAATAACACTAATACCAATTGTGCTTTCTGGTTTTAAATTTTTTAGAATACTATTCTCTTGTGTAGTTGTAACTCGCATTACACTTTTACTCATTATGATCTCCTTTCTCCTTGTAGGTGTTTAACCACGAACAAAAATCTTCAATATCAATAGCAAATAATTCTAAATATGATGAAATTATATTATCTAAAGAATTGCGTAGTTCAAAATAATCCATACAATATAATAACTCGTCATACTTCTCTTTATTTGTTGTAACTCCAAATGTTATAAATGGTACTTTAAATTTAGTTAATCCCTTTGTTATTTCCGTTTTATTATCATCAAACAATGGGACAACTGTGATAAAGTTATACCATCTTTCTTTTAATCCTTTAGGGGCATATTCTTTATTGACTAAATATATTAAGCTACATTTATCCTCAAACGATTGTTCAATTAATTGCCCATATACTATTTCGGAAATACTAAATTCTTTTTCATTATTATTATATATATATGAACATAGATTAGAATATGTCAAATTGTCCCTATTTGCTAAATACCTAAAATGAAAGCGAACAATATCAGCAGCTTCATATATTTCTTCTAATAAAATATCGCTTAATTTTTCACAAATTCTTTCAAAAAAAGATAACAAAACTACAAACACCTCATTGGTGTCTCGTGAAAAAATGCTATGTATTTTTTTTCTGTATTTTTTTGTTTATTGCAAAAGAATCATTAAAAAAGTAACTATATAATTCTTTTTTTTCGTCATCATTTACTATTGAAGTAAAATAATCATAGATATAATGTTTATTTTGTTCAATGGCTAAATCAATTGCGTTACGAAAGTTTTCCATTTTCGTAAAATACTTCTTTATTACATTCAAAAATTTTCCAGAAATATAATATGCTTTTGATGAGCGTTTTTCTCCAACATTTAATGTAATATATGTTTGTGCATTTTGATTCTTTATTGGAAAAACTAATTTAGTTGTGTTTTTTCTCTTATTCTGACCATATATTTTAAAATCAGTAGTAAAGCTTCCATCGTCTTGCGTACTTCGAACATAAACATCAATAGAATTTGCATTAATATTAAAAACATACATGGAATATGTATGCTCTCCTACAGTATCGTTTTCTTCTGGCCAGCCAATACCGGTGACAAATGTGTTAATAGAATGTCTATTATTAACCCAGTTATTTACAGTACGGTTATGTGTATGTCCACATAAATAAGCATTAGCTTCTAGCCCCTCAAATGCAGTCATTTGAGAAAACAATTTATCCTCTTCCTCACCCAATAATGAGCCTATAGGGTGATGTCCCAGTACTATAGTTAATTCAACTTTTTTATCTCTGTTTACTAATTGTGAAAACTCCTGATTTATTTTTGAAATCTGAAAATCACCAATTATAATATTTCTATCATCATATTCATCTATACAACTCCATGCGGTATTTAATAGTACAAAACAATATTTTTTACCTAGAACATCTAATACATCTACTCCAAATGTATTTTGTAAATATGATTTCTGTTGAATCACTTCATCATTAACGCCAAAGATTTTGTTTACTTCTTTAACCAGATTGATATACCCAGTTCCTTCTTCGTTTTCATAAGATAAAAGATGTGTACTCCAAAAATTATCATAAAATGATTCATCAAATTTTGGCTTAAAATCTGGAGCACAAAGAAAATTATGATTTGATGCTCTATACACAGGGACTAAATATTTTTCTTTGTCACTTCTATACTTATCATGATTACCAGGTACTATATATATTGCAACAGCTTTATCCTTTATTACTTTATGTAAATCTGAAAAAACAAAATGGCATTATCATACGCTTTCGAATTATCTGCCTTCTTTGGACCTTGATTAAAAATATCTCCAGTTACAACAACAACTAAAGATTGATCCGCCAAATGTTTGATTTGAATGGAAATATCCTTTATTAGATTAGACAGTAACCGAGAATAAGTATTCTTTTTTCCATCAATATGCAAATCAGAGAGATGCAGTATTGATATATCATTCATAATTGTTCACCTCCATAAAAAAACTGCCGCACATACCATTTATAAAAACTCTAATAATCGTAATATCAAAGCTAAAATGGGAGTACAACAGTTTAACACATTTATTACGACTTCCCTCGGTAACAAATTATGGAATAAACTTCCAAGTTACTATCTTAGGTACTAAAAATGCAGAAAAAGATTAATTACAATATATTATATCACTATTTGACAAATAAGTCAAGTGTTTAAAACTTGATATTCCGTACAAAAAAACATTTACACGCAAAAAACGCTTATCAGATTATACCTTAATTAATATAGTAGTGAGGTGAACTATCTTTGATAGATTCTAAAGCCGCACAGTTTAAATAAATGTTAAAACTATTTAAACTCTTTTTTTATTATACAATCATGCTTCTTATTTTCTGTATCATAATTTATTCCAACCAATATAATTTCTCTTGAGTAATTTAATATTTTATTCGTATACTGCTTCCGCTTTATCTGCTCAATGGCAGTATTAGCGGATTTATCCCATAAGCTCTATGACCATAGCAGGCTTATCAGAAGTCTTTCGCGGTATGAAGAGCAGATCTGAAAAACCTTTTCCTGTCGCAAGTTCCCTGTGGATTATATATTCTTTCCTTGCTGAATAATAAGCAAGTGAGATCACGCAGCTCAACGACGTTTCATTGTCATATCCTATGATAGAAGCATTCTCGTCGTGAGCCCTTTCTACCATTTTAGCGACCTTTTCCTCATCACCGTTGATGGTTGCTTCTATCAGCTCATCAGAGGAACGTATCGCATTCATGACAGTTTCCCAACCGCCGTCCTCAATAGAATTAATGAACTCCTGCTGCACTTCGCTGTTCGGTATCCAGACTTTTCCGTCATTGTAGGTAAGGTAGCCAAGGTGAATAAGCAACGTAAGTACATCATCTGCGCTGTTAAAGGTACTCATATCATTTTGAAACTTTCCAGTATTAACGCTGACTTTTTCTCCAACTATCATATCGACAACTTTTTCACGGAGTCCGTCAAAATTCATCTGTATATAGACCTTTAATGATTCATAAGTCTCCGTTGATGTCCAATAGCTGTCAAAGTCGTGTCCTGTCATAGACATTACTACAGAACGGGGGTTATATATTGATATACCCTTTAACTCATATCCGTCGTACCAGCGCTTGGTTTCCTCAAACGGCATATCATATTTTTTACAAAGCTCCTGAACTTCAGATTCGGTAAATCCCGTAAACTCAGCGTATTCACGAGTATTAGTCATCGCAATCTCAGTAAACATATTTAGTGCTGAATGTTTGCCGTATTTTTTTATAGGCAATATTCCTGTCATATATGCAAGGGCAACATAGCTCTGATCTTTGAGTATTCGCCTTAAAAAGTCAAGGTATTGAATCTGTCCTTCAGTGTCATTTTTATATTCACGAAAAACGCAGTCCCACTCATCAATGATAAAAATAAACGGCACTCTTTTTTCATTAAAGACTTCTGCCAATACTGACATAAGATCGTTCCAATCGAAACAATCCACATCGCCGTTTTCTTTTTTTATTTCATGAATCAATCGTTTTGAAAGATAATCAAGTGATTCACTGATATGACGCTTTTCGCCAACAAAATCAAGCATATTGATGTGTATAACATTATATTTATTCAAATGCTTCTCAAAGGTTGGATTGGCAGCTATTTTGAATTTACTAAATATTCCCTTTGAGTCACAGCCACTGCTATAATAAGCAGCAAGCATATTAGCCGCCATTGATTTACCAAAACGTCTTGGTCTGCTTACACATATAAAACGCTGCTCCGTATAAATCAGACTATTCGTACTCTTTATTAACTCGCTTTTATCAACATATATTTCTGAATTAAGTGCCATCTGAAAATCCATATTGTCAGGATTAAGGTATATTCCCATTGTCGTTCCTCCTTTGCACTTTTATTACTTCTATTATACTCTATATCGCTAAAAAAATCAACTGTTTTGAGAAAAATAGGCGTTTGCACTGCCTTTCGGTCTGCTATGCCTCACACTGCCGCACAAACCGCTTTTATCGGCTTTTTGTCTTGGCGGTGGTATATCTACCTTACGCGGCTCTCCCCCCTTAAAACAGCCGTTCTCGCTACGATTATGGCGTTCGTCCTTATATAAAAATACCGCCTGCGTCCAAAGCAAGCGGTAATAAGAATAAAAACCTGATTTAAGTCAATAATTCGGACTTTACTTCATATCCGCCCTTAAAAGTAACGGATATTGTCTCTTTACTTAGGTCGTGTTGACACTAAGCCTAACAACGCATCTTTTCGGCAAAATTTCACGCATCCTGCGTTAAAAAGTCTTGACAGGCGACAGCCTGCCTGCGACTTTTTGCCTTGTCTACGTAAAATTTATGCTCGAAAATCTGCATATTATCTTAGTGTCAACACTCCCTAGTATTTTAACACATTCAATGACCTTTCGCACCAGTGCGTCATCGTACTGGCGAAGTTCAAAACTGCTGTTATTAATATCAGCTTTTATCGTATCTGCAAGCTCATTTGATTCTGCGCCTGCCTGCGCTTTGAGCGAAAGGGGCTTCTGACTCAGTTGTTCTTCTTCGCTATATAGCCTTGAAAACTCATCGTCAAGGGAGTCTGAAGCGCAAGCTCCTGTAGCTATAAGATTTACGAAGTCATTGCGAGCTTGATCTATATCCTTGAGTCTCTGCTTGATCTGCTTTATTTCATCATCGTTTGATCCCGAAAGGACAGTATCTGCTGCTGATTTCAGTACTTTTGCCACATCATCGCTGCAGTTATAGAACTCATTTATAGTTCTCACAATAGCATTATGAAGTGGTTCTTCATCAATAGTAGGGGACTTGCAGTATTTTGGACCGTGTTCCAGGCGATTAATGCACCGCCATACTGTCCTATCCCTGTTGTGAGAAGTCCAGCGGCAACGCCTATAAGCTGTACTGCACTCGCCGCATATAAGAAGCTCTGTCAAGGCATACTTACTATTATAACGCCCCTGTTCCGTAACAGTATTCGTACACACACTTCTTTTTGCATTACGGCGAGCGATCTCCTGCTGTACTATATTAAACGTAGCTTTATCAATAATCGCGGGGTGACAATCGCTTACATAGTACATTGGACGTTCACCATTATTTTTGACCGCCTTGTGTGATATGCAGTCAATAGTATAGGTCTTTTGCAGCAGGCAGTCTCCGATATACTTTTCGTTCTGGAGTATCCTTTTTATAAGCATTGCGCTCCATTTACCGCTTTTAGAGCGTGTTGGGTATTTTTTATTATTTAGCTCCTGTGCAATTGTATGTGTTGAACCGCCGTCAATATACAGTTTAAAATAAGCTGTATAACCTCAGCTTCTTCTGGAATAATAACAGGCTTTCCGTCCTCTCCCTTTTTGTATCCGAGAAGATATTTATAGTTGTACCGCACCTTCCCCTCTTTGAAAGCCATTTGATTACCAAGAGTGATATTCTTGCTTATAGACTCGCTTTCTGCTTGCGCGAAGCTGCTGTACAACGATAATATGAATTCGCTCTGAGCCGTTAGCGTATTTATATTCTCTTTCTCGAATATAACACCGATACCGAGACTTTTCAGAAGGCGTATATGATCAAGGCAATCAACAGTATTTCTTGCAAAACGGCTTGTGGATTAGCAAAGGATAAGGTCTATCTTCTTCTTTTGGCACATCCTTATCATACGGTTGAATTCAGTCCTGTTTTTGGTCTGTGTACCGCTGATGCCCTCGTCTGCAAATATCCCCACAAGTATCCACTCAGGATTAGAGTTGATGTAATTGGTATAGTATTCTATTTGTACCTGATAGCTGTTCTGCTGTTCTTCCTGCTCTGTGCTTACACGGCAGTATGCAGCAACATTAAGCCGCTTGAACTGGGGCCTACCGTCAAATACTTGCTGCTTTGCAGGGATTATCCTTACATTTGCTGCCGCTTTCATTGTCATCGCTCCTTTCCGTTTCATTTTTGATAATAACGCTGTTGATAAACTCGGCTTCTATAACGCACGAATGGCTCACCGTTATCCGCTTTACGCAGGATCTCAGCAAGCCAATGTCAAGAGTATTAAGTTGATCCCTGTTATCAATCAGAGACTTCAAAAGTTCTGTTTTCTGGTTAACATCGCTGTACGTGAAGTGCTTGTATTTCAGTTCTGAAAACCTGAGAATATCGTTTCTTATTTCCTCAGCAGTTTTAGTGCCATTGTCAATGGCACGATTGATCTCAGCCTGTTTGCAGAGTATCTCCGAAGTCGGAATATACTCGCTTACTGTTGCTTCTGCTTCAATAAGCACAGGATTTGCAATTACAGTATTCAGAATATTCAGTATTGCGCCTGTCAGCATTTCATCTGTCATTTTGAATAAAAATGGACGGCATTCATGATTACGGCAGTCCCATAATTCAGCTTTTGTTCGGAACAGCCGCTTACTGCACTCTTTGCATACTGTAAGGTTGCGGACTTCTTGCAACTCGTCAGGAATTATGCAAAGGGAAGTAGCTTTTGCACTCTTGCGCTCATTTACTTTCCTGAATACATCTTCACTTATAAGCTGTGGATAATTATCCGTACCGAGATACTTTTCGTTCTCAAGCACTCGCTTTACCATATTCTTGTTCCATATCTTATTCTCGCTATATGGAACTTTCATATTGATTGCAATACTCAAAAGGCTCTTGCCTGCCATATATTCGCTGAAAATAGTCAGCACAGCAAGCACCTCCGCAGGGGTAGTGGTTATTATACCATTCTGCATCATATATCCGAAAGGTATTCTTCTGTTTTTACTCATCTTCTGCACCTCCTTTCCGACACCACTATACCACAAAGGAGGCGTTTTTTCTATTCACCACAACCGACAAAAATGCTCCCTGCGTTTTGGGCAGAGAGCATAAATGCTGCGGTTATATTTCTTCGGTAAATATCAGACCTCCTATTATGTGAAATTCGAGAATGTTGTCTTTGACAACGATCTTATCTATTAAAAATTCAAAAGCCTGCGGCTCAAATTCTATCATTATGTGCTTGCACTTTTCAAAATAGTCTATAAGCATATCCATATCTTTAAGCGTTGTATCCTCTGACTGCGATAGAAGTCGGAGATCCTTATTCAGCTTTGATATTTTATTACTGATCTCAGCACTTTGCTCCTTATACTTCGCTTCATTTAAGAAGCCTTTTGTTCGAAGTGATGCTATTACGTTGAGTTGTTCCTTTAACTGCAATAAGCTTCGGCGAATCTCAATAATATCGCTTCTACCTGTAGTCTGTTTTATCATTAATTCCTGTAATGATTTTTGTATAGGCAGAAGAAGCTCAGTATAGTTTGAATATATTTTATTGAACAGCTTTATGAAAGCGTTTATTATGCTTTCTTCTGTAATTTTCTTTGAATGGCAGAGACTTGCACTGTAATCATGCTTATTGCATACCCAGTAATACTTATCCCTGCATTCTTTTCGATGAAAATGACTTCCGCATAAGACACATTCAAGCTTTCTTGTAAATGGATATATTACAGGATCATTTTTTGTAATCAAACGATTCTTCATAAGAGCTTGAGCCGTTTCAAATATCTCTCGTGAAATGATAGGCTGATGTGTGTTCTGGATATAGTACATATCTTTTTCGCCTTTATTTGGAACACATCCTGCACCTATTATATCCGGAGTATAGAATTTCTGCATCAGGGAATCACCAATATACTTTTCATTTCTGAGAATATATCTCATAGAAGAATAGGTAATCTTAACTGTATCTCCATATTTGTTATTTATGTAGTCGGCTGTTCCTTTTATACCGCAGCCGCTAACATATTGCTTAAAAATGTCCTTGACGATCTTTACTTCGCTTTCTTCTATAACTAAAGTCTTATTCTTGAGCCTGTATCCCAAAGGGGCATTAACAGGGGAATAAGCTCCGCTTTTCATTTTTCTGCGTATACTCCATTTCAAATTCTGAGATATAGAATTAGATTCTTCTTGCGCCAATCCTCCCATAATAGTGAGCATAAGCTCGTCGGTTATATTCGCGGTATCAATGTTTTCCTTTTCAAACATTATTGTTATACCGAGCGATTTCAGTTCACGAATATTCTTAAGACAGTCACTTGTATTTCTGGCAAAGCGGCTGATAGACTTCGTATAAATGCGGTCTATCTTTCCTTTTCTGCAATCGTCTATAAGGCGAAGGAACTCCGTCCTCTTTTCCTCACAAGTACCTGTTATGCCCTCATCTGCGTAAATATCAATGAGAGTCTCAGTTTCAGAGTCCTCAAATTTGTGAGTATAATATGTAAGCTGAGAGTTATATGAATTGAGCTGATCGTCGCTGCTTGATGATATTCTGCAATATGCTGCTATTCGCAGTAATCGCTGTTCATTATCAGCGGCTTTCGGCTGTATAACTGTTACTGTTGGCATCGCTGCCACCTCCTGTCTCAGCTACATTATACCGTTTTCTGCTCCCGAAGGTAATCACCACAACCACCTATTTTTCGGAGTTGAAACTGTGCAGAACTGACTAATACCTGTTTTCGTCGGCTTTGCCTGCGGCAATGCATAAGCACATTGCAAAGACTCCAATACAGCTTCCTATTATCATTCCGATTATTATGCGTATCACCGTTCCACCTCCCACTGCACCGCTGTTGGATACTGTTCGGTTATTTGAGCGCAGCTCCTGCTTTCGATTTCCTTTTTCTGCTCATCGGTGAGCTTGTCCTGCTGCGCGAGAAAAATATGTATTACTGCACACATAACGTCAGCCTGTCCGTATTTTTTCATCATTATCCTCCTTGATGCATTTTTGTCGTGTGCATAGAATATATCCCGACTCCGTATCAGCCCATATACATTTTCTGCACTTATACTCTGCTTTCAGTTTAGCTGTTTTAAGCCGTTTTCTCAGCTCGTCCCAGCTAAGTTCTTTCTGCAATCTATCACGCTCCCTCATTTCAGAAATATCTATAACATAAACATATAACTGTGCTTATATGCTTATGTTATATCTACGCCCGACAGCCTCGTCAGGCGCAGAAATATATATAACTCTTAGTTTTTTAAGCCTTCGTCTGATCTGATTTCAGACGTATTTCCGTGATATTCGCGCTCGCCCCGTCACGTCGGAACAACAGGAACGGTCAGTAGCTGCTGACCTCATGGAAGTCTCATCCCTCTATGGTTCGCATAGAGCCGCCCTCGCGGAAGTATCATTATAGTCCCTGCTTTCATCGCCTTGCAGAGAGCTGCTCCGCATTCTGAAACGTCATATTTATCGCAAGCGTATGGTTTCTTTGGCTGTCAGTTTTTAACCGACACAGGTTTAACGTATTCCTGTTGATGTTATTCTGTTTTCAAGTTACAGCGTAAGGGCTTAGAGTCCCCTACATAAACATAGCCCACGAAAACAGGTACTCTCAGCAACTTACTTTATAATTCCAGCAATTTTTACAATCCAATACGAAATAGTCCGCTGCGGTATTGAAAGTTTTGACGAAATCTCACTTTGATGTAAGCCCATCACCTTATACATATAGAATGCTTTACGCATTATGGGCGGTACTTTCATAAGCTTGTAATATTTATCGCCGCTGTCAATAAGTTCAGTCCAATATTCCTCTAAATATGTATCCGAATGACTATCCGATACACCTTCTGATAAGTTTTCGGGTTCTGCAAGCAGCATCGTTCTTCTGTAAAAAGCGCGATCCATTCTGAATACGCTCTCATCATATTCCCTTATAACAGAGATCTGCTCCTCATTCATACCGCTTTCACGATAAAGTTTCTCTTTCTGTTCCCACTGTTCCTTAAATCTATTTTCTTCTTTTGCATGATTATATGCCATTTTTTATCCTCCGTTTTGATTCTTTCTTGTCAGATCAAAACGAAGGATTATGGATATTTAGCAGCTATACATAGCCACTTATTCGCTAAAAACATAGAACTCCATTCTGCTTTCAAAGCAGAATGGAGTTCTTTTATAAAATATAAAAGAGTAGGGTATGACAATGCTTTAAAAGCCTGTCAAACTCCTACTCTTTATTCAAGGTGATGTTTGTACTAAGGTTTTACCTATTATTTCTATTATTCTATGACATTTCCAACATTTTATCATTATAGCATAATTGCTGTTGTTTTCTATTTTTTTGAAGGATAACATACAACATCAAATAATCGCCCATTACAATATGGGCAATGATATGAGTGCCGATGCATACTTTTTTATCATCTCTCCTTTGTATTTAGCTGTGCAGCTAAATATTCAGCAATAATTTTGCGGTCAAAGCCGCAAAAATTATTGTTCATTTTTAATCGCATCAATAAACATTTCCCAATCGCTGTCAGTTGCGTTTACAGCTTTTGCTGCTCTCAACGCTCTTTTAACAATTTCTTTTGACTGCACATATTCAACTATATCAGGAGATAGGTTTCCTGAAGCTTTCTCGTACAAATCGAAAATTATGCAGCGTTCTTCTTCATTCAAATTGAATACCTCAATCATCTTTTTAAGTAATTCCTGATCTGGACACACTCTTTTTCCATGTTCAAGCTGGCTGAGATACCCCATTGAAATACCCAGCATTTCTGCTAGTTCTTTGCTTTGAAGGGAATGTTTACGCTTTTGTTCGGATATGAACTGACCGAAATCAGTTGCATAGATCATATAATTTTGATATTATTTTATAAATAAGGATATGTTCCAACACTATCTGGACTCCAAAGTCCAGATAGTGTTGCCCGAATAAAATACTATATGTAAATACGGATAATAGGTATAATTGAAATTATTAGGTCGAATTACTCGTTCGGTAAAACCAGGAATACAAATGCAATTTTCTAAATAACCATTTTGATATTTAGTTGGGGACGATGTGTATAAAGGATAAAAATCATTTCCAAACTCACTATTTTCTCCGTATATATTGAAATACGCACTATTTACCGAGAAGTTAGATACATATACTCCAGAACAATCCTCTTTTTCTCTACAATAATCATTCCCGCTACTCCAAAAAGTTTGGCTTGTATTAGCAGCGTTTACTTCTATGCTATAAGCAGAAAATAATATTGAAGTACTAATTAGTAGCGATACAATTTTATTTGTAATCTTCATAAAATCAAAATTCCTCCTGTTATCTTTATCATAAAATAAATATTTGTAAATGCCATTATAATCTCACTATTATAATCAAATTAATATTTTGATTACTTGTCATCTTTTAATTCTATAGTCTTTTTGTTAGGATATAATGAAATAACAAGCTTTGGATTACCGTTTTTTAATTTCTTAATATCAATATAAAAGGTATCAATATGAAAAGGTATTATTAATTCTTTTTTTGAATTTCTCCTTAACGCAAATTTTATATTATCGAATCCGTTTATTAAAGAAAATGCTTCTCTATCAATGAAGTTTATGTATGAAGATTCTTGCAGAATATACTGTCCAAGATCAATTCCAGCATTAGTCCCGTAATCATTATCTATGTTTCTAAATTCAACGTTAAGCAAATACATATAATCAGCGTTCATTTCATTATTATAGCCATTATACTTTTGCATAAAATCATTAATAGAAATAATATCAGTATTTAGAACGGAGATCGAATAACCATCCATCTTTTCTAATGAATTATCAAAATAATCATTATTTAAGTCCACTACATCACCAATCTTATATGAAACATTTTTAGGAGCAAGATTATGCGTATTAATATAAACAACTCTTACAATGTATATAATGATTATTACCAACAACAGAATTATAGCTATAAGTTTATTTTTCATAAAAATACCTCAAATTCAAGTTGCTCTTTTCTCTTAATCGTAAAGTAGAAACCCAAAAAGTACACACAAATAGTAAAACAATCTCAGTAACAATTATAAACCAGTTAGTATTAATAGAGTTTGCTGGGAATAAGAACGTGAATGGAGAAAAATTATTGCTCTGTATTGAATTTTTTTCCAAAGCTATATTTTTTATAAATTCGGTTGTTAAAACAATTATATTTGGTGATAGTGCGGATATAATTTTGTTCTTAATTAATGTTGATGCTGCATATCCTATACACCCAAATAGACCACAATAAACAAAATTAAGCAATATAAATATTATAATATACATAAACGGTGTTGAATAGAACATTCCAGCCATAAAATTGTTAGAAAAAATACCATAATAAATATCGTAAACAGAATCGGGAACAGTAGCAGGAATAAATAAAAGGATAATTAAAAAATCCACGATTAATGGGATGGAAATCACAAGTCCAGATGATATAAAAACAGCGATGTATTTCGATTTATGATATTTGAACTTTCCCAATTTTTCAATGGCTATATTAGTATACCCATTTTTGTAATCGCTACAATACGACCAACAGTAAGGCAAAACAGCTATCAGAGGGAAAATAATAAAAAAATCCTTGAATACTTGCTTTCATCATCCCATCCCATCCACATGGTAAATGCACTTGATATTGGAAAATACGGATTTTGTCCAATTTCCGCAAATTTTTTTAAATTTTTGCTTATATAAATATACTCAGACACTTTACTATAGGAATGAAGTATTGCAATAATAATTCCTATAGTAGAGATACATATAAAACGATAATTAAATAAAGCCCTTTTAATTTCTGATTTCATATATTATTCCTTAACATATCATACTATACCCCGCGCTTGAATTAAGTGCGGGGTATGTTGGAGCATTTTATAAACTAATTATTAATTAGCATAGGGATAACTTCCATAACTATCAGGGCTCCACCATCCTGAGCCACTACCACTGAAAACAACCTTAGCAATCGGGCAACCTCTTTCGTTTATAAACTGACGAACCAATCGCTGCTGCCTTGCTGGTAAAGTTAAGTTGTGAGTAGTTACCGTTTGACCTGTTGATGGATGAACATTGACCTCATAATCCGTATTATCTCCCGACTTTCTACCATATACTGTTACATATGAATAATAATAATCCGATATATTGTAAATATATATTGATGAATCATTATCCTTATCTCGGGTATAACTGTATCCCGAATTCCAATATGTATCAGTGGTTGACGCGTTAGCTGAAATGGAACTTACCATTCCAACGGATAATGTAAGTGCACTTAGGATAGACATTAACTTCTTAGCATTTGTTTTCATGGTTTTACTTCCTTTCTGTTTTCATTGCCTTTCCGAAACAATTATAGATGCCCTATTTTGTATCACATTAATACAATCCTCAACAGACGATTTATTATTGAAATATGCAAGGACCTCCTCGTCTATAACATCTTCAATATCACTGTCTATACTACAGGATAAGTTTTGTATTCGATTAATATAATTCGTTATTCTGTCAAGTTCATTTTGAGTAAGCTGTCCTACTTCAAACTCGATTCCACCTTTGGTGATTGTATCGCTCATATGCTTTCCTGCCATTGCGTCAGTAGCAAGTTGATCATACACATTTAGATTGATGGGAAAACCAACAGGTTCTAAATAAACTTCTTTAACCTCGCCGTTTATTGACATTTGTTCAGTTTTACAGTAGTGAGCAACTTGATAATCATCTAGGCAATAGTTACGTATGAACTCCCACGCCCCTTCGCGCTCAGCATCTGTGGTAGAAGAACATATTGCATAACGGTTACCACGAGTATCAATAAATCCACCACAACCATCTTCAGATGGATAGCCAACGAAAGTGTAGGTATCATTTGTTTCATTCCATAGGTCAAGATGAGAATTAGCGAATCCATAAAATCGTTTGCTTGATACAAAATTCACCGAGTTGAAATTCGGATCGCTGTATGTGTCACCAACTTTTTCAAAAGTATTGCAAAACTCAAGTGCCTTCTTAAACTGAGGGGAGTCAAAATATACCTTTGCATTTTCGTAATCAATGAAGGAACCGATCATACTACGAAGTATTGTCCTGTAAATATAGTCTTTTTCATTATGACCTTCTATCACTGAACCTTCTGGCATTTGCTCCCAGCAAGAAATAAACTCATCAAGAGTCCATCCCTCTTTTTCACCTACATAACGTGTTTGCCCCACAAGAGTATCAAAAGTATAATAGGTTGGTAATGTATATAACTTACCGTCCGTTTCGTGTAGATACAATATATGACTGTTAAGGGTGGATTTATTTACTTCTGAATCCTTGTCCATAAACTCGTATAAGTCTATGAATGCCCCTCTTGCGGATAACCTATTCATGATTTGAGACTCACCTAGATAGTAATCACGAACGATGTCAATCTCTCCATTGGAAATATCGTTCATGAGCATAATTTGAAAAGTCTGTCGTTTATCTTCATCGTAAACAACTTGTCCACTCTCATCGGCTCCAATAATCTCTGAATAGTCCTTTGTAGCAATAACATATCCATTGTCAGCATCATTGAATTTTTTTATAAGTTCATATTCTTCTGATTCAATCTGACCATAAACAGCATAGTTTAAAGTTATAATATCATTACTATCATCAGCTTGTACGCCTGACTCTGTTGAAGAATTTCCATATATCTCGGTTTTTACTTGAGGCAAGGAGCTTTCTTTCTTATCGCTACATGAAACCATAGACGATAAGAATAATGCAGTTGTGATCAAAACAGCTTTTTTCATTAACGACTCCTAATAATTGTTTAAGTTTAATGGTTGGTGTTTAGCAAATTCTGAAATGCTAATAGAAACTTACAATTTGCTAAAGCGTTTCATTATTTACAGTATTTCCCTTTTGCAAGTTTAGAAACTGCTTTAGGTCTTACAGGCTGATAAGAGTCAAAAGTAGATACAGCACTACACGATCTAACAGCCAGTTCCTTACTCAGTTTGGAGCTAAGAGTAAGGAGCTTCTTGATACCTTTTTTCATTAGGCTTCCTCCTTTCATTAAATTTTGATAAAAGCATCAAAATCGCTACTACCAATAAAGTCAACGATGAAACCATAGCTATTTTCTTGAATTCAAAATACCCGAGCATAATAACAATTGCTAGAATAAATGAAACAATTATTGAAATTCCTCTGTTACGTTTCATCGCGAAATTATCAAGAGGAGCGTTTGGATGTTCAATTGGTGAAAACAGGAATACTGTTAATAAATAGAATAGAATTATTATTGTCTGCACTTTAATATTATAATAGTTTTCAAAAAATATCGTTGTTAATATCGTAGATAAACAACAAACACATAGCAAAAGTTTGCATCTGAGATGAGTTGTTGCATGATATCCACCTGTAGAAAGTCTTACGCCAACAAATATAGTATAAAACAAAATAGCTGACAGAAGTTCTCCACAACATAGACCTATAATAACAACAAGTAAAAAGCCTACTAATGTTGAAATTATGATTTCAAAACCGTACTGACAAACCTGCGATGTTTCATCATCTACTATATCACTATCTCTCAAAAAAAGAGCTATACGATGGCTAAGAAAGGAAATCATAATCTTCACCTCTGTTGCCAGTATAGCTCATATAATCTTAAGAGTCAATATGTGTGTCACAAAATACATTCTGGTGGCATAATGTGCATATTTTAAGGTGTATTTTTCTCCAGCGAAACATAAACGTAGAAAGTATTTCCTCGCTGATTAAAGTTCATCATTCCGTCATACTTTTTTACAATATCTTTTACAGAGCGCAAGCCAACGCCATGAAATCCTGAATCGGCTTTATCAGTCTCAAGTTTAGGATTATGGCTTAAAATATCTGATTCTACAGTATTACATATTTCTAGAAAATAGTATCCCGCTTCAGTCCAAGTTTTAACAATAATTTCAGATTGCACTTTATTCTTTTCACAAGCTTCTATTGCGTTATCAAGCAAATTCGCAAAAAGAATACCTAAATCCATATCTGATATGCTTTCAAGCTCACTTAAAATATAGCATTGCATATCTATACTTAAACTTTTAGCCTTAGATAGCTTAGAATTCAATACTGCGCCTAAAACACTACGCTTTGTATTAATATAACTCGTGATTGAATTAATCTTTTCATTTGAAAGGTTTTCAAGGAATTGAACAAGGACATCATAATTCTTTTGTTCAGCCATACCCAAAGCTAAAGATAGATAATTCTTAATATCATGCCGAATTTTGGCAGTTTCATCATACTTTTGTTCTAATGCCTGTATACTTTCACTTTGAAGTTCGAGTTGCTTTTGCATAAGAGAATAATCCTTTTCATCAGCATTCTTTTTTCCAATATATATCATTGCATAGTATATAATTACATTAAGCAAAAGCACACACAGAAGAACAACAAGGAAAATGTTATAGTATCGTCTTTGTTCGTAAATAATATTTCGTATTAATGATATCAATAATCCTGATATCAAAAGCGTGATAATAATTAAAACTGCTTCTCTCTTATGAACAAAAATACTATATTTCTTTTTGAAGAACAGAATTATACTAGCAACAATCAAATATAATACTTTTGAAGTTGAAACTGCTAGAAATCTGGAAAAAGTATTGTCAATTACTAATAGTTTATAGTCAACACCTAATAATTTTCCAATAAAAGTGAGAGCACAGATATCACTTAATGCAAGCAATAAAATTGCTGTACTTGAAATGACTATACGTTCGGAAGGTGTTCCTTTTAGTAATAATGTTGAAATCCCCAATAAAGAAACTGATGAAATAATCAATGTAAAAACCCAATGTAAACCTAATATGCTAACTATGTTGATCTGAATAAAAATCAGTGTAAATACTATCAATTTTGCAGTTTTATTCTGAAACTTATTATTTGTTTTAAAATATGATGTTACAAACCATGCTAACATTATTGCTTCGATTAAATTATATATTTCTTCTATTACTATTTCCATTTACAGCTCTCCTTCCGTTATAATAAAATGTTGAAACTGATTTCTAATCAAATTAGCTTTGTGTGGATTGATGACTATTTTTTCAGTGTTTTTAAGTATAACTTCTGAGGCTTTTATCACATATATGAATTTATAATTCACAAGATAGCTCTTATGAATGCGGATAAATCCCTTAGTTTCGTATTGCTCTGATAAAAGTTTCATAGTTACATTATTATCTCGTTCTCGAAGCATTTGATACTTGGTACTATCTGATATTTTGACAAAAATATCATGTCCCATACTTTCAAAATAGATAATATCAGAAACAGCGATAGGTATTGTTGTTCCGCTAGTTTTAATTACAAAAACATCTCGATTTCGTTTTTGTTCAATAATAAATGCATCTATAGCAGATAAAACATCTTCTGCTAACAAGCTTTTTCGAACGAAACGAAAAGGTTTAAATTTTAACGAATCATATACAAGATGCTCTAAATTAGAAACAAATACTATCAAGGTTTTCCTTTTGAGCAAACCTATTGTTTCAGCAATTTCAAAACCTGTCATCTTAGGCATATCAATATCTAGAAATACGATATCATAATTCCATTGATTATTATTATCATAAAAAACTATACTATCTGAGAATAAATCTATACTAACCTCATCTATGATTTCCTTCTCTATTAATTCTTTTATTTGACAAAGAATCACTTTATCATCATCTACAACAGCTATTCTTATCATATCCCCACCACCATTAAGTCTATTTTATTAATTCTATCATAGTGTTATTAAAATTACAACTATTTTCCATAATAAATTCTGTTTTTCAAAGGAAAGAAAGCAAATAGTAATAGAAGAATATGTTTATATTGTTTTCGTCAATTCTACTCATTTATCTAATACAGCATGATATTTCACGATTTATAGGCATATATCAAGATTCACACTACGACAAAATGACGGCTGAAAGCTTAAGCTGACAAACAAAGGCGACTTACGTAATCTTTCTTGATCTCCATTGATGAATGAACATACCGGTTAAGAGTGATAGCCGCATCTGCATGACCGAGCAGTTCACTGAGGGCTTTCGGATCGAAACCTTTCTCTATGCAGACCGAGGCATATGTGTGCTTGAGTAAGTGAAAATTCACGTTTCTTATACCACAGGCTTTCAGTATAGACTTGAATCGGTTCTGCATGGTGCGAGGTTCGGTAGGCTTAACGGAGTTTGTAATGATATAGAAGCCGCCAAAGCTCTTGTATTCCATTAAAAGTGTCATCAAAAATTCCGGTATCGGAACTACTCTTACAGAGGTACGGCTCTTGGGAGATCCAATAACCACCTGTGATTTTCCATTCTTTGTTATACGCTGAACAGTCCTTTTAACAGACAAAGTACAGGCTGAAAAATCTATATCTTCCCATTTCAAGCCGCATAATTCCCCTATACGAAGTCCTGTAAACAGACATAATAATACTGCAAGGTTTGTAAGACTCATGTTATTAATAAGATAGTTCTCCAATCTTCGCCTCTCAACAGGAGTCAACACATCAGTATAATGCTGTTCTGTTTTAGGCATAGTGAAATTACTTTCGCGGATTCCGTATTCACGATAAGCATAATGCTCTATACTGCGATAAGCGGTCAATATATCACGAACTGACTTCGCAGATAAACCGCCTTTACCATTTAACCTTCCATTTGTCAGCTTAAAATGGATAAATTCATTTATTCTGCTTGCCGTTAGAGCTGAAATGTGTTCTCCGCCAAGAACAGGCAAAATATGATTATTCAATATATTCTCATAATTAGCATTTGGCTTCTGAAGCATAATGAGAATACAATTGCCTGCGGAATAGTTCGTGAACTTACTCATATACCGCAGGCATTCTTTATAGCTTTCAGACTCGAAAACAGCCTTAACGCCGTCGTCTATTTTTTTGAATAAGCTCTGCATTTCCTCACGCTTTTCAGCCCTATATTCAGCTTTCTGCTGTGGCGTGAGCTTTTTCTTCCATGCCGTATTATCTACCTCCATTCATTTAGAAAAGTATTTATATATGCAAAAAAGCCGACTCTGTATGGCTTCTGTACGAAACCAACAAAATCGGCTTTGAAATCGGATGAAAATTCTATATTTGGTTTTGGGCTGTTTTCTGAGCTTTTCCGTACTTTTATTCCTGGCTGTCTTTGTATCAGCTCTCATAACGCTTTTTGTCGCGTTCGAATCGTATTTTTACGGTTTGGGATCTACGGTAACACATAAAAAATTTTTTCTTTTTGATGCGCAAAAACTCCCGAAAAATCGGGAGTTTTTGGCTTGGGATCTGTATTGTAACATAGATATGGAGCTTGTGACGGGACTCGAACCTGCGACCTGCTCATTACGAATGAGCTGCACTACCAACTGTGCTACACAAGCGCAATAATATTATACTATGTAACGTGCAAAATGTCAAGGGTTTTGAGAGAATAATTGTGTATGAGAGGGTGACAGCTCTCTCCGCCGCAGATTTTTTGACGGGAGAGAGCGTCCCTGCTGCACGAGTGAGAGATCTGCTAAAAGGACGTGCAGCTTATCCTATGAATACGGGTTTCAGGTAGCGGCGGAAGAATGTGAAGCTGACCTGCGTTTTTTGACAGTTCTTTTAACGATACCCTGAAGTCTCTCGCAGGTATCCTGAGGGAACGTGGTGATAAAAGTCACAGCCTGCTCGTGAGCCTCCTCGTGCGGAAGTCCCAGAAACTTGTGGAAGAACATATAGACTTCCGTGAAGCACGAGAAAATTTCGTCAACAGCCTTTCTGCCCTCGGGAGTAAGAGTCACGCTTGAGCAGAAGTCCTCATGGACGTAGCCGCGGCTCACAAGACCGCGCAGCATTTTGCTCACGCTTGGTCTTGAAACGCCGAGGTGGCGCGATATGGTTACACAGCGGACGTTCTCGCCGCTGTCAGCGATTTCTTTAATAGCGATAAGATATTTTATCTGTCCTGAACATGGTTTCATACAAATACTCCGTTCATGAATGGATTCAGCGCAAAGGCTATTTATTTGTCGGAATCAATGAGGTGCCAGTAGCCTTTGAGGTATACAGCTCCCGAAACAACGGTAAGGATAGTGGATATCCAGATAAGTATCGGGATAACAACGTTGTCAACAGCCTTAACGAGCGAATCTGACAGGCTGAGGCTGAAGTCGCCGCACAGGCTGAGCCAGAAAAGGATAGCTACAATGGCAACCATAGTGAAAGCGGTCTTAAGTTTGCCCCATATACCTGCGGCAACGACCACACCACTGTCGGCGGCGAGAAGCCTCAGACCCGAAACCATGAATTCGCGCGCGGTAATGATTATCAGCGGAATTGCGCCCATATTGACATCGTTCAGATCGACAAAGACCGTGAGCGCGGCAATAACGAGCACCTTGTCGGCGAGGGGGTCGAGGAACTTGCCAAAGTTGGTGACAAGACCGCGTTTTCTTGCAATTTTGCCGTCGAGAGCGTCAGTAATGGAGGCTGCTGCGAATATAACGAGAGCCACCGCATAGTGGAACGGGAAGTCGATGTACATAAAAAGCAGGAAAAACGGGATAAGAATGACTCTCAGAAGTGTTAACTTATTTGGAAGATTCATTAGAAATCACCTCTCCAATCAAATCATAATCAAGAGTATCTGTAATTCTTATTTTGACGAAATCGCCTATTTCAAGCGGACTTTCCGATGAGAAAAAGACCTTTCCGTCAATATCGGGCGCGTCAAGAGGAGTTCTGCCGAACCAGCACTCGCCGAACTTGTCAAAGCCCTCAACAACAGCTTCGAGTTCTTTTCCGAGTAGCTTTTCGTTGTTCTCGGCGCTTATGAGCATCTGCTGCTGCATGATGATATCTGCGCGGTGAGCGGCTGTCTCCTCGTCCACCTGATCGGGGAAATTATAAGCAGGCGTGCCCTCCTCACGGGAATATGCAAAGCAGCCGAGACGGTCAAAGCGGACGCGGTTCACGAACTCGGCAAGCTCGTTGAACTGTTCCTCAGTCTCGCCGGGAAATCCGGTAATGAGCGTGGTGCGGATAGTAACGCCCTTTATCTTCTCGCGGATCTTGGCGAACAGAGCCTCAAGCCTTTCGGTGTCGCCCCAGCGGTTCATGCGTTTGAGGATATCGCCGTTGCAGTGCTGTATTGGTATCTCAAGGTATTTTACGAGTTTATCCTCGCGGGCGATAACGTCAAGCAGTTCGTCCGTGATCCTTTCGGGGTAGCAGTAGAGTGTGCGTATCCATTTGATACCGTCGATCTTGCAAAGTTCGGTAAGAAGTTCGGCAAGCTTGGGTTCTCCGTAGAGGTCTTTGCCGTAGAGAGCAGTATCCTGAGCTATCACTACAAGTTCGGTCACGCCGTTTTCAGCGAGGAAACGTGCCTCTTTGAGAACGTCCTCCATGGGAACGCTGCGGAATTTTCCTCGTATCATCGGTATAGCGCAGTAGGTACAGCAGTTTGAGCAGCCCTCGGCAATTTTGAGGTAAGTAAAGAACGGCAGGGTGGAAATTATCCTTTCGCCGCAAAGTTCCGCCTCCAGCTTGGGGGCAAAGTTCACATATCTTTCGTCCGCGAGAACGTGATCGAGAATATCGACAATGTCGCGCGTGTTGCCAATTCCCACAACGGCGTCAGCCTCGGGGAACTGCTCTGCGAACTCGTCCTTATAGCGTTCTGCGAGACATCCCGTTACGATGATCTTTTTCAGCGTACCGTCCTCTTTGAGCTTTCCCAGCTCAAGAATAGTCTCGATAGCCTCCTCTTTTGCGGACTTGATGAATCCGCAGGTATTAACGATCGCCACATCGGCGAGACCCGGCTCGGTGACGAGCTTGTATCCGTGACTTCTCAGCTTGTAGAGCATTCTCTCGGAATCGACCAGATTCTTAGAGCAGCCCAGCGAGACCATTCCAACCTTTATCGCCATCTGTCAGTTATCCTCCTCATAGTTGTTTTCAAAATATTCCTTTACCGCGCGGTTTATCTGCGTGAAATCATAGCCGTACCGCACGAGTGAATTTTTAACTTTTTCAATTGATCTTCTGTCGGAAGCGTCCGTGAGAAACCTTGCGTGTCTGCTTTCGAGCAGGTGCATCAGGTTTTCATCGAAAACCTCTCCGTATGGTTCAAGAGCGTCCTCCGCGGTAAAACGGTCGATACCCTTCTGCGTTATCTCGCGGAGAGCGCGCCTGTAGCCGAAATGCTTAACCTCGACGAGTTTTCTCGCCGCGCGTTCGGCATAGCGCCTGTCGTCAATGAAACCGTTTGAGGTAAGCTTTTTCATTACCTCGCCGCAGAGTCTTTCGCTCTTGTAAGTGCCGAGCAGCTTATTATACATTTCGGCGTAAGGGTAGTCGCGGTAGTCGAGCAGGAACAGCGCCCTCTGATAAGCTCGCCGGAAGTTTGAAGCCCATATGATCTTTCTCAGGGCGGCGGTATCGAGTTCGGTTCCGGCAAAAACCGAGTAATCGGCTATGATATCGGCGTGGAGATAAATTTTTCTCTCCTCGTCGATAACGACTTCGTAAGTAGTTCCCTTATATTTCTTGACGGAAGTTATCTTCATTATTCCTCAGCAGGTGTAAATTCTTCAAAATCCTCGTCGATATTTGCAAGAATATCAGTTTCGCTCTCGGGAGCGATCTGACTTTCGGAAGCACTGTCTGTTGACTCGGCAGCCTCGCCCTCGCCGTTCTTGGCGTTCTTCTTTTCCTTGCTCGGCTTTGTGTGCAGCTCGTCCTTGCGCGCGAGTATCTGCTCCTCGATCTCCTTCATGAGAGCCTCGTCATTTTTGAGCAGCTCCTTGACGTTATCGCGTCCCTGTCCGAGTTTCTGATCCTTGTAGCTGAACCACGAGCCGCCCTTCTTGATGATGTCAAGATCGACCGCGAGGTCGAGGACCTCGCCCGTGCGCGATATTCCCGTGCCGTACATGAGGTCAAAGGTACATTCCTTGAAAGGCGGAGCGACCTTGTTCTTGACCACCTTGCACTTGGTGTTTGCACCGATTATATCGCTGCCCGACTTTATGACTTCGCCCTTGCGCACTTCGATCCTTACGGACGAGTAGAATTTGAGAGCGCGTCCGCCGGGGGTCGTTTCGGGATTGCCGTACATAACGCCGATCTTTTCGCGTATCTGGTTGATGAAGATAGCAACGCAGTTTGACTTCGAGATAGCCGCCGTGAGTTTCCTCATCGCCTGAGACATGAGTCTTGCGAGCTGACCTACATGGAGATCGCCCATTTCGCCGTCTATTTCGGCGCGTGTGGTCATAGCCGCGATAGAGTCGAGGACTATGACGTCGATAGCTCCCGAGCGGATAAGAGCCTCCGCGATCTCAAGAGCCTGTTCACCGCTGTCGGGCTGTGAGACGAGCAGTTCGTCAATGTTTACTCCGAGAGCCTGCGCGTAAACAGGGTCGAGAGCGTGCTCAACGTCAATGAATGCAGCCTCGCCGCCGAGTTTCTGAGCCTGAGCGATTATCGAGAGCGCGACTGTCGTCTTGCCCGAGCTTTCAGGGCCGTAGACTTCCACGATTCGTCCTCTCGGGACTCCGCCTATGCCCAGCGCCATATCAAGTGTCATCGAGCCTGTGGGAATGCAGTCAACGTTGAGCGTTTTTGTCTGACCCAGACGCATGATAGCGCCTGCGCCGTATTTTTTCTCTATCTGTTTCAGCGCGCCGTCAAGAGCCGTCTTTTTATCCTCTTTTGTCGTAGCTCTGACAACTGCGGCTTTTTTAGCAAGTTCTTTTTTAGCCATAGTTTTCCTCCAATGATCTTATCTGCTCACAGTGCTGTCCTTGTACCGCGGAGAGGTATCCGGCAGGCAGACAGCCCGTGCTGTTCTTAAAATCCCCGCGGTGTCTTTCCGCAGGTCGATATCGGCAAAGCCGTTTTTTCTCAGTATTTCTGCAACATCAGTATGCTGACCCATGCCGTACTCGTAGAATATTGCACCTTCGGGGACGAGAGCGGCTTTCCACAGCTCCGTGACAGCGCGGTAGAATCCCAGACCGTCACTGCCGCCGAAAAGCGCGAGTGAAGGCTCGCAGGCAACTTCCTTTTGCAGCGTCCTCATATCCTCACCCGTAAGATACGGCGGATTGCTGACGATTATATCTATATTATCAAAGCTTTCGCGGCATTCGCGAGAGAGAACATTTCCCTTTACGATATTGATATCCGCGCCGTTGAGTTTTGCGTTTTCGCGCAGATATCCGAGCGCCTCGTCCGATATTTCCACAGCCGTGACATTCGCTTCGGGAATCTCTTTTTTGAGCGTTACCGCGATACAGCCGCTTCCCGAGCACAGGTCGGCTATCACAGGAGCGCCAAGCTTTTTTTCCCTGCAATAATCGAGAACGTGCTCGATAAGAGTTTCGGTGTCGGGGCGCGGTATGAGCACGCCTTCGCCCACCTTGAAGGGATATCCGTAGAATTCCCACTCACCGAGCAGATACTGGAGCGGATAGCCGCCGCACCTGCGTTCTGTGAGCTGCATGATGCGCTCATGTATATCTGCGGGAACTTCCTCTTTCGGCTTCAGCAGCGGCGCTTTATCATGCATTATGTCCTGAAAAATGCACATCATATCGAACTGCGGATCGTCCGTTCCCGAATCCTCAAGGAGTTTCACACAGTTTATGAAAAGTTCCTGTCTTGTCATGTCATCACCACTTATCGTCAGCCTTGTCAGCAGGAATACACTCCCTGAGCGCGGCAATTGCCACCTCGATCATGCTGTCATCGGGTTCGCGCGTTGTTATCCTCTGCATTGCAAGTCCGGGAGCTGAAAGTATCCTCGTAAAGAGATTGTCGTTATTGCCCGCGAGCCTTATGCATTCGTAGGATATGCCCACAATAAGGGGAAGGAGAGCGAGCGAGGCAACGACTCTCTGCCATGTGACGGTGAACGGCACAAAGCACATAACGAAAATGCTTACAAAGAGTACGATAAAGATAAAGCTCGTTCCGCATCTCTTGTGGAAACGTGTCTGCTTTCGCACATTTTCAACAGTCAGCGGCAGTTCCGCCTCGTGACAGGCAATGGTCTTGTGTTCCGCGCCGTGGTACATATACTGCCGCCTGATGTCCTTGGTCAGGCTGATAAGGTACATATACAGCACGAAAATAGCTATCTTGACCAGACCCTCAACGATGGAGCGCAGGATCCTCAGGCTCTTGACGGTCGGCATAAGTCCGACGAGGAATTTCGGCAGGAACACGAAAAGTCCCACCGCGAGCACGAGACCGAGCACTATGCCGACATACATTGATATCTGGTACATCACAGAGCCGCTTTCCTCTTTTTCCTCCTCGGTGAACTGCTTTTCCGCAGACTTCATCATGTACTTATAGCCCTTGATGAGCGACACGACGAAGTTGACACAGCCGCGCACAAGGGGAGTTTTTTTGTACCACGGCGCGTTTTTGCCGTTGTTTTCCTGCCACGTTTCAAGGTCTATCGAGCCGTCCGGCATTCTGCACGCCATTGCGCCCTTATCCGGCCCGAGCATCATTATGCCCTCTATCAGAGCCTGTCCGCCTATTTTCGATTTGAATTTCTCACCGCTTTTCGGAGCGGTGTTCTTTTTATTGCTCATTTGATACCTCGCAGAAGTTATTGTGTTTTGGTGGAGTCAACGGTCGGGAGAGTAATGGTCACGGTCGTTCCGAGACCCTCGCCCTCGCTTGCGATATCCATGCTTCCGCCGTGCATTGTGACGATCTCGTCCGCAACGGCAAGACCGATACCCGAGCCGCGCCGTGTATGGTTAGCCTTGTAGAATTTGGTCTTGACCTTTGCAAGGTCGCTTTCCTTTATACCAACGCCCGTATCGGCAACGGAAACGATTATCTTTCCGTTTTCCTCAAAGGCTTTGATAGTGACGGTATCGCCTGCCGAGGAATACTTTACGGCGTTGTCGATAACGTTTATGAATACCTGACGTATGCGGTTTTTGTCGCCGAATACGATAGGGAGCATTTCCGGCTCGTTGTAGATTATCTCCTTGCTTTCGCGCCTTGCCTTGTCGCTGTAGATGAGCACAGCGTCGCCAAGCTCGGCAAGGATATCCATGTTTGCCATTTGCAGGGTGAAGTGACCGTTCTGCATTCGCGAGAAGTCGAGAAGTTCCTCGACCATTTGCGAGAGACGTTCAGTCTCGTTTACGATAACGCCGACGCCCTTTTTCATGGTCTCGGGACTGCCGCCGCCGTCTATCATAAGAGTCTCCGCCCAGCCCTTTATTGCGGTCAGGGGAGTTCTCAACTCATGCGATACGGAGGAGATAAACTCATTTTTCATGGCTTCGGCGTTTGAAAGCTCGTCAGCCATGTGATTTATCGCGGTGCACAGGTCGCCTATTTCGTCATTGCTGTTATTTTCGATCCTCACGGAGAAGTCGCCCATAGCGAATTTGCGCGCAATTGAGCTTATCTGCCTTATCGGCCTGACGATCGAGCCTGCAAAGTACAGTCCCGTGATTATGATGATGAATATTATTACGGCGCATATGGTCATGACCGCAATGGTGTAGCTTTTTATCGTGTTGTCTATCTCCGTGAGGGAAGTGACCATTCTCACCGAGTTGAACTCGCTGTTCATTGAGGAGATAGGTGCCGAGACCGCAAGTATTTTCTCGCCGCTTGACAGCTTTCCTATGTATGAGGCTTCCGTGTCGGCTGACATAGCCTGTTCATAGTCCGGCATGACATCGACCGCGTCCGGAGTGAATCCCGATGAGGTGAGGACAACTCTGCCCTTTGAATTTATTGCCATAAGCTCTATCTTGTCCTTTTCGTTGAAGGTTTCGAGCATATTGCGCATTTCGGCAGAGAAGTTCGCGGAACTGTCCTGCGAATGGACGGTGAGAACGCTTGTAACGGCGTTGAGTTTAGATATAAGGTACTGCTTTGCCGAGTTGTAGAAATAGGTCTGCACGGTGAATATGATAGCCATGTCGATGACCAGCAGCGCGAGTACGACAACGCCGAGGTTGTTGAATACCCAGCGCCTTGTGATACTTCTTTTAGCCATTACTGAGTATCATTCCATTTATAGCCGTAGCCCCATATAGTGATGATGTACTTGGGGCTTGAGGGTTCTTCCTCTATTTTCATGCGTATTCTTCTGATATTCACGTCAACTATCTTGTCATCGCCGTAGTAGCTCTCGCCCCAGATGTGGTTGAGAATGCTTGCGCGGTCGAGCGCGGTGTTCTTGTTGTTCATGAAAAATTCGAGTATCTGGTACTCGACCTGAGTAAGCTCGATAGGAGTGCCGTTTTTGGTGACAGTCCTGCTTTTGAGGTTGAGTACGAAAGGCCCTGATTCAATGACGGACTGCTTTTCGTTCTTGATAAAGCTCATGCAGACTCTGCGGTATATTGCGTCCACACGGGCGGTAAGCTCAGAGGGCGAAAAGGGCTTGGTGATATAGTCATCCGCGCCTATCATAAGACCGCTTACCTTGTCCATTTCCTGCGTCCTTGCGGTGAGCATGATGATACCGATAGTCGAGCTTTTCTCGCGTATCTTCTTGCATACGGTAAAGCCGTCGATACCGGGCATCATGATATCGAGCAGAACAATGTCAAAGTTGCCGTGTTCCGATTCAAAAGTTTCAAGGGCAGCCTCGCCGCAGTTTACGTCCACAACGTCATAGCCTGCGCGTTTGAGGTTGATGACGACGAATTCGCGGATAGTGTCCTCATCTTCACATATAAGTATACGTTTCATAGTAATCATCTCCAGCAAAAGAATTGGCGTGTTGAGCGCCTGACCGTTATTGTCAGTCTGTCGGGAAGCGTATGCCCACGGCTGCGTCTCCTGCGGTGACGGAAAGGTTGTCGTCATAGGCAGCCGAGACATTGGGCGGTATATAGGCGAGATAAGCCGAGTCGCCCTTGGTTCTGAGGAGTATGTAGCCGCTTGAGATACGGTCGTCTCTTGAGGGCGAATCCTTGGTGCAGCATATGCGCATGAGTTCTCTGCCCATCTTGCCGCTCCTGTATTCGCAGAAAACGATCTCATCATTGACCGAATCGCGCTTTACGGTAACTCTGTCCTGCCATTTTTCGGGGAAAATGAAAATATATCCGTCATTTACGCTGTAGTAGGACGAGTATTTCTGTTTCAGTTCGTTGTTTTCGTTCAGACAGAGCCAGTTGGTGAGTTTAAGCTGTTCACTCTCGGAGACTTCCTCGTATCCGGGCGAGATAGTCTGTACGGGGATCTCGGGGATACCGTCGCTGTCAACATCGAGCGAAGCACAGCCTGACGGACGGACTGTGGAGAGCGATTCCTCGGGCGTTTCAAAGACCTTGCCCAGACCCGAGCTGTCCATGTAGATGATGTCGGTCTGGATAAGACCCGTGCCCGACACCGCGTCAATATAGAGACCTGTCTTTCCGCCGCCTATCGCGCCGTAGCTGAGACTGTCGAATTCGGTAAAGCTTCCGCTCAGTTCGCGGCTGTACTTGTGGTAGATACCCACATCATCAAGCTTGTATGCCTCAGCCTGAGCAGGTGCTCCTGCCACAGAGCCGGAGAGCAGAAGAAATTCATTTTCGTCATCGCTGTCGAGGTCGGTGACATCAAAGAACGAGTATGCCGATGAGAAAGTCTGTTCAATAGTGCCGTCCGCGTAGACGTACATCGAGACATTTTTCTCGGAGCGGTTGATGAGACTGCTGCCGATAATGAGATTTATCCGACCGTTTGAGCCGAGTTTCGATATCATGACCTTCTCTATCTCCGCACCGTCAGCCGGAGTATCGCACACCGAGCGCCACTTGTCCCCGTCACGGTCGAGAATATTGATCCTGAGAGTATTTTCCTCAAGCGCAAGGCTCGATTTTTCGTAAAAGACCACAGCCTCGTTGCCGCCGTCGCCGTCAATATCCTCGACTATAAAAGCGGAGAGATACTTGCCCGATTTCGGGTATTTAAGGCTGATGGAAGTTCCTGCCGCGTCGGTAAGGGCATTGTATATCTGCTCCTGCTCAACGCTGAGCTTTGGCGGAGCCATAAGTGTATCAATGCTCGTGCCGAGGCTGCAGCCTGCCGATGTGAGCATTATTGAGGCAGCCGCAGCCGCCGACAGTAGCTTAAAGGGTCTCATAGCGGACTTTTACTTTCTTTCGTTTAGTTTGATGTATTCCTTTTCCTTTGCGATAGCCTTGTATGCCGGACGGATAATTCTGCTTCCGGTAAGCTTTTCCTCCATTCTGTGAGCAGCCCAGCCCGAGATACGCGCTACGGCAAAAAGCGGAGTGAAAAGCTCGTCCGGAATACCGAGCATTCTGTATACAAGACCCGAGTACATATCCACATTCGCGCACATAGTCTTGGTGCTGCCCTTGACCATGCGGAATATTTCGGGTGTAAGGCGTTCGATAGTTTCAAGGAGATGGAATTCAGCTTCGATCTCCTTGCCCTTTGCAAGCTCGAAAGCTTTCTTTTTGAGTATTACTGCACGGGGGTCGGAAATGGTGTATACAGCGTGACCCATACCGTAGATAAGACCCGAATGGTCGTTTGTTTCCTTGAGAATGGTTCTGCGCATATAGTCGGCAACTTCGCCCTCGTCCTCCCAGTTCTTGATGTTCGCCTTGAAGTTGTCGAGCATCTGGATGACCTGAAGGTTTGCGCCGCCGTGACGCGGGCCTTTGAGCGAGCAGATAGCCGAGGAGTATGTAGAGTAGGGGTCTGTGCCCGAGGACGTGAGAACGCGGGTGGTGAAAGTGGAATTGTTTCCGCCGCCGTGCTCAGCCTGAAGCATGAGGAGACGGTCGAGCATCTGAGCCTCCTCCTTGGTGTACTGTCTGTCGGGGCGCAGTAGCGAGAGAATACACTGAGCGGTGTTTTCGTCATAGTTTACGGGGTGCATTATCATGCTCTGATTGTCAAAAACACGTCTCTTGACCTGATAAGCCGCCGCCATGATAACGGGGAGCTTTGCGATAAGGCTCATTGCTATCCTCATCTCGTTCTCCAGTCCCTTCTTTTCACAGTCGGGGTCGTATGAATAGAGCGCAAGAATAGATCTTGAGAGCTTGTTCATGATATTTTTTGAGGGAGCTTTGAGTATCATATCTTCAACGAAATCGCGCGGAAGATCGCGGTTTTCGGAGATAGTGTCGTTGAACCATTTAAGCTCTGTCGGTGTCGGGAGATGTCCGAAAAGAAGAAGGAACGATGTTTCTTCGTAGCCATAGCGATCCTCTTCCTCGACATTTTCAACGATGTCGGTAATGCTGTAGCCTCTGTAGATGAGCTGACCCGGGATAGGTTCGAGTTCGCCCTCGTTGAGAAGATAGCCGTGAACGTTGCAGATGTTGGTAATACCGGCTTTTACACCTGTACCGTCGCTGTTACGGAGACCGCGCTTTATATGGTACTTTTCGTAGAGTGCGGGGTCAATTACGGAATTTTTGGCAAGCTTTCCGCATAAATCTTTAATATTGGCATCAACAGTTAATGTAGGCAATGTTATCGTCCTCCTTGAGAATATTCACACTTTATTATACACCCAAATTAATATTATGTCAATTGAAATCATGGCTGTGCCGCAGATTTTGCGGTAAGGGTCTGCAAAGAAAGGAATTTGAACATGAAAAGATATCTCAGTACGGTCATTATTCTTGCGGCTGCGGTCGGACTGCTGCCTGCGATCCCCGTTTGTCTGGGTGGAAAAAGCGCCGAAAGCTCTCATGCGGCGGAAAAGCCTGAGCAGTCCGCGGAGGATACGTCAGAAGCGGCGGAAGAAAGTGCCGACTCCGAGCCGGAAGCAGAGGAAACTGCCGGATACGAATACAGCGGCGAGCCTTACAAGGTGCTGGACGTGTCAACGGGCGAGGTGCTGGAAGTGCCCGAGCGCGATTACGTTATAGGTGCGGTCTGCGCGGAAATGCCGGCATCATTCAGCGAGGAGGCTCTCAAGGCGCAGGCGGTCGCAGCCCATACCTATGCCGAGCGTCAGAGAATGCGCGAGCGTCAGAGCCCCACCGCAGAGCTTAACGGCGCAGACTTCTCCAATGATACCTCAAAGTATCAGGGCTATTTTACGCAGGAGCAGGCAAAGCAGTATTTCGGCGACAGCTTTGACGAGAGCTATGCCAGGATAAGCGCCGCCGCAGACGAGGTTTTGCCGTATCTGATAATATACAATGACGAGCCTATCATATCGGCATTCCACTCAATGTCGTCCGGCAGGACTGAAAGCGCCGAAAATGCGTGGGGAGCGTCCGTTGACTATCTTGTTCCCGTTGACAGCAGCTATGATGTTTACGCTCCCAAGTACATGGAGGACGTGCGCTATGAGAAAGATGTGCTCAGGAACAAGCTTGAGACTGCTTTTGAGGGCGTGACTCTCGGTGACGACATGACCTCGTGGCTCAGTATCGGGCAGGTCTCCGACTCGGGAACAGTCCTCACAGCAACGGTCGGCGATAAGACCGTCAGCGGCAATGATGTGCGGACTGCGCTTTCACTGCGCTCCCCCTGCTTTGAGGTGAAGTTTGACGGCGACGCGGCAGTCATAACCACCAAGGGTTACGGTCACGGCGTAGGCATGAGCCAGTACGGTGCAAACGCAATGGCTTCACAGGGAAGTACATGGCAGGATATCCTCTCGCATTATTATCCTGCCTGCGAGATAGTCAGTCTTTACTGATATTAGGTCGTGTTGACACTAAGCCTAACAACGCATCTTTTCGGCAAAATTTCA